>Ga0316205_10001636_pt1 | contig 26991 bp, 25 predicted proteins | sample 3monthpyrite_MG_FD_204941 | JGI IMG/M metagenome (GOLD analysis project Ga0316205, IMG submission 204941) | Microbial mat bacterial communities from mineral coupon in-situ incubated in ocean water Damariscotta River, Maine, United States -... | ecosystem: Environmental > Aquatic > Marine >... | reverse complement strand
ACTTTAATTCTTTAATTCGTACAGATAAGCTAACAAGCTTTCCAAATCTTGCTTTCTATTTACCATCGTCTTATTCATATAGCCTTTCGTCTGCAAAATATTAATCAGCTTACGTGGCACATCTCTATGATTACCAACAATTTCAACATGCCCTGCATGTAATTCAACATTTACAAGACGCTTATCATGATCAACTGAATCAATATATTGTTCATCAACACTAAAGACATAATCATCTTCGACACATTTACCATCCTTTTCTATACGACAGGTATTGGTTTCATTGGTGACTATTTTGAGATAATCTTTAACTTGAGCTACTAACTCGCCTGGCTCTTTTATAAAGTCAGAGTACTCGGTAATCTCATACCATTTATCACCACTGACCGCATAACAAATGGGTACGATCAAACCTAGCGTAGCGATATGCCAAGCAGTTGAGCCACAATGCGATGCAACCTCAATTCCACCAAATGGTGCAGAGATTGTTACCAATTTAAGATTAATATCTTCATCTAATAGAGATTGTTCTCGCTCACGTACCAATGCCTTTCGCGAGATCAATCCACCCTGACTATGGCCGATAATAGTCACATTCTTGTTCTTAGTTATAGCGTTAAGTTTTTTGACTGCCTTAATTAACTGCATTGAACTGAGTATCATGCTATCCCTATCATCATAGCTAAAGCACGCTGTTTGTTGGCCATGAAAGGCAAACACTTCCGCCAATGCGCGAAACCGACCAGATGAAGCAAAACAACCATGTGTAAGAATTGTTATTGGTGAGGAAGAATTAATATTCAAGGTACGATCTGGATTATCAGTACAGGGACCCAGACCATCTATTTTTAAACTCAAATCAGGTTTTGGCAAGGCACCGCGATTATAAACCCACAAGGCAGGATCATCTGAAAATGTTGTGGAACAGGCTGACAGAAAAAAAATTTGAAAACACAATATCGGCAATATAATCCGCATAGTCATTCCTCAATTTTCTTAGCTAATTAATAACATTCACTATTACGTCATAACTATTAATTTAAATTGTCCTTTTTCTCTTCCGATTAAAGAAAAGCTGGAATAATATGATTCATAGAACCTTGAACATACCTGATTAATGAATTATTACTTTTACTTCATAAGCAACTGTTGTAAGCGCTTAATGGCTTCTTTTAAATTGTCTAAAGAAGTAGTGTAAGCAAAACGAATATATTTGTCAGCATGATTGTTGCCAAAATCAATACCCGGTGTTATCGCCACACCTACATCTTCCAAACACTGCTCGACAAAATCAAAGCTATTATCCGTTAATGCTTCACAATTAGCATAAATATAAAAAGCACCTTCTGGTTTAACCGGAATGGTAAACCCTAGTTGTGGCAACGCTTCCAATAAATAATCACGACGCGTCTTAAATTCTTGCCGGCGTTGTTCAAGAATTTGAATGGTTTCAGGTTCAAAGGAAGCAAGTGCTGCATGCTGCGCGGGTGTGGGTGCAGCAAGAAATATATTCTGTGCGATATTATCTATAACTGAAACCGTATTTTCAGGGACAACCATCCAACCTACTCGCCAACCTGTCATCGTGAAGTATTTAGAAAAACTGTTGATAACAAAAACATCTTCTGAGAGTGACAGGGCTGTATATGGTTGTGTGTCATAAACCAAGCCTTGATATATTTCATCTACAATCACACTCGCATTTTTATTGTTTGCAAATTGAATCATTTCATTAAGCGTTTTTTCGTTAAGCGTTGTCCCAGTCGGGTTTGAGGGAGACGCCAATGAAACAGCGGTTGTATTCTGTTGCCAATTTTTTTCGAGTAGTTTGGCCGTTAATTGAAACTGAGTTGATTCATCAACGTTTAAAAGTTGCGGGATACCTTCGAGCAAGGTGACAAAGTTTCGATTACAGGGGTAACCAGGGTCAGTAAGTATTACTCCATCCCCTGCTTCAATAATCGCTGACAGTGCCAACATTAGAGCACCCGAGGCGCCTGGCGTAATAATAATTCGTTCAGGTGAAACGTTTACCTTAAATTGCTGTAAGTAATACTTAGAAATAGCGTGACGTAAAGCTGGCAACCCCGTTGCAGGCGTGTAATGCACCGCGCCACTTTGTATTGCAGCGGTACCGGCATCAATAACGGGTTGCGGTGTATTAAAATCCGGCTCGCCCACTTCCATATGAATAATGCTTTTGCCTTGTGCTTCTAATTCACGCGCGCGCGCGAGTAATTTCATTACATGAAAAGGTTGAATCGTTTGAGCGCGTTTTGAAATATGTGACATCTAATTATTACAAATTAACTAGAGAACATTTGATTTAAAACGTCCATCGAAATATAAGATGCTCCTTTCATATTTCCCGCAATAAGCTCACATGCTTCATCCGGTTCACCAAGATGATCTAACACGACCGCAGCACCAGTAAAATCATGTTCCTCAGTATAATGATTTTGAGTAATAACTGTTCTTAAATTTGCACCTAGTGAAGACTGTATTCCATTTGACGAATCTTCAAATGCGATACATTCATCTGCGCTTAGCTTCATTTTTTCTAACGTATAGTCATAAATATCGGCTGCCGGTTTTTTTGCAGGCACAATATCACCAGCAGCAATAACCTCAAACCAGTCTATCGATTCTTTACCCAAAGTATTTTCCAATAAGGCTGTTACATTAGCCGGCGTTGTGGTTGTTGCAATTGCTAACCGCAAGCCCTGCTGACGTGCTTCGTCCAATAATCGTTTTACACCCGTCCGCAGAGGAATAGCACCTTCAGATAATAACTGAGTATAAAAATGAGTTTTTCGAGCATGCAAGGCTTTAATCAATTCGTTTAAATCACCGATTTCTTGATGTTCTTTCAAAAAATCAGGATGGTGGTGCGTTAAAAAGTGGAGTATCCGTTCTTTGCCACCCGTCACAGATAACAGCTCACCATATAGCTCAACTGACCAGTTCCAACCCAGTTTTGCTTCTTCAAATGCACGATTAAATGCAACTCGATGACCGTCTCGTTCTGTGTCAGCAAGAGTGCCATCCACATCAAAAATTAGTGCTTTTAACGCCAACATTGTATAACCTCAGTATTTATATCGTAAAATAGAAAAAATATATTATTTCATAAAATACAATAAGTTACATTATTATTTGAAAATTTACCTAGAAGAATCGAAAGATTTTCACTTGATAAAGTTGCGTCTAAGCCTAGATTCTGGTATTAAATCGCGTCGATTTTGCTTTTTGGCGTCTATATTTGACGATAAGAGTAAGAAATTTAAAATGTTGGAGAATTTGTCGCATGGCAGTGAAGAAAAAAACAGCAAAAAAAACCACTTCTAAGAAAAAAGCCGCTAAGAAAAAGGTCGTTAGCAAGAAAAAAGTAGCCGCTAAAAAAACCGCATCCAAGAAAAAAGTCGCTAAAAAAACAGCAACCAAGAAAAAGGTTGCCGCTAAAAAGACTGCGTCCAAGAAGAAAGTCGCTAAAAAAGCAACAACCAAGAAAAAGGCTGTCGCAAAGAAAAAAACGCCAGCGAAAAAGGCCGCAATAAAGAAAAAAGCTGTTGAAAAAGCTCCACGTAAAAAATCAGCTATTCCTAAACCCCGACCACCACGTAACAACACGGGTGAAGTCCATCAATTTACTCCTTATAAAATTAAAAAAAGTGAGGAGTATATGAATGAAGATCAAGTAATGCACTTTCAGGACATACTCAATGACTGGAAATTTGATTTAATGCAAGAAGTTGATCGTACTGTTCACCATATGCAAGATGAAGCTGCAAACTTTCCCGACCCAAATGACAGAGCAAGTCAAGAATCAGAGTTTGCTATGGAATTACGAACACGAGACCGTGAACGTAAATTAATCAAAAAAATTGATGAATCGTTATCCTTCCTGGAAACCGGTGATTATGGTTATTGTGAAGATTGTGGAATAGAGATAGGTATTCGCCGCTTAGAAGCTAGACCTACCGCAAATTTATGTATCGATTGTAAAAGCCTTGAAGAAATTCGAGAGCGTCAACGAAGCTAAACCACTACCACTCTATTTTGACTCGTGGACACCTTTCATAGCTCGGTCGCCTACACGGCGATCGGCTATTATTTGTAATTTATTTCCCCTCGCAAAATCCATAACATATTTATACATTTCTGGATTGATAGAAGACAAACCACGCGCGACAACTAAACACTTTTCGCCATTCATCATACAAGGTTGAACACACTCGTTGTATTTAAGCCTCTGATCAAGACCAAAACTCGCTAGAGTCGATGAAAGCCTTTCAATCCAGTCACTTGGGCGTAGTTTTGCTCCATCCTCTTTAATTCCCTGAATGACGTGAACTTCTTCATCGGGTATATTCGACACTGTTTATCCTCCAACTAATACTTTTATAACGGACAAACTAGCCTCAAACTTTAATTAATCATTTTCAACGGTAATATTTAAGAATAATAATGCAGCAGCAAAAAATTCATTATCGAGGCCGATTTGCCCCTTCTCCAACGGGAGATTTACACTTTGGCTCGCTACTGGCTGCAACTGCAAGCTATCTACAAGCACGAAAAAATAATGGGGAGTGGTGGCTAAGAATCGAAGATATCGACCCTCCACGTGAAGTAGAGGGGGCGAGTAAGAACATTATTCAAACATTAAGAAATTATGGTTTCATCTGGGACGAACTGAGCTATCAAAGTGAAAGACTAGATATTTATAGCATATATATCAATAAGTTACTAGACAACCGGCAAGCATACTATTGTGGTTGTTCACGTAAAGAAATTAATAAACATAATAAAACAACCGCCCAACCAAGCACGCTTTACCCTGGCACTTGTCGTAATGGGCTCAATGGCAAAGCCGCTCGCTCAATACGTATAAAAATTTCCAATTCAAGTGTCACCATCAATGATGCACTCCAAGGCAAACTAACCTTAGATTTAAACAAGAGCACCGGAGACTTTATTATTAAACGAGCTGATGGCTTAATCTCTTATCAATTAGCCGTCGCTATTGATGACAGTTTACAGAACATGACTCAAGTCGTACGTGGCTTTGACTTGCATGAGTCCAGTTTTTGCCAGCGTTATATTTGTCAGGAATTAGGGCTAAATTCACCGGATTATGCTCATGTTCCCATTGCTGTGAACAAACAGGGTCAAAAGCTATGCAAACAAACAGCCGCAAAAAGCATCGCGACAGAAGCTCCACAAAGTGCCCTATGGCTGGCGCTAAATTGCCTTGGCCAACAACCTCCAGAGCAACTGAAATCAACAAGTTTAAAGCAACTATGGCAATGGGGCATATCAAACTGGAATATGCAAAACATACCGAAATTACAGTCAATTAGCTGCCCAATTTAACCCTTTTTCCGTAACAACCAATGGAATAAATCAGCTTTATCTATTAGTATTGATTGACTTCAAAGCACTACAAAAAAAGTATGACAAACGATAATTTTAATAATCCTATAACAGATCCTGAACTTACCTCTGCCTTGTCTACAGACGATTTAGATGGCATTGCGGATATCGAGAAATATGTCCTCCATAGCAAAGGTGAGATTGTTCAGAAACTCCGCCTACTCAGTAAAAGCAAGTCATCAATAACAGGTTATTTTAATAACGGCAAAGAATTCTTTTTAACCGCCGTCATCGATGTACTTCGTGATAAAAATATTTTAATTTTAGATATTGGCAATGATACCGAGCTAAACGCTAAAATTGCTAAAAGTGAACGAATCGTTTTTAAGACAAAGCATTTAGGTATTACTGCTCAATTTAAAATTTCATCAATTCAAACTGCCAAATACAAAGGGCAACAATTCTTTGCTTGTGCCATTCCCGATGACCTTCTGTGGGTTCAACGCCGTGCACATTTTCGTGTTCGTATCCCACTAAGTGATAACGCCGTTTTTCAAATAAAGAATGATGATGGTGACTTAGTTGAATATAGAATTATCGATATTAGTGGTGGTGGTCTAGCAATCGCTGATGAATCTTATTCTTTAAAAGTTGAAGCCGGCGATGAATTCAATAATTGTAATTTAATTTTTGAAAATGACTTGAGCACAACAACAAATTTACTCGTTCAAAATATACTTCCTTTAGATTTTAAAAACGAAGATTCTGGACAACGCATTGGCTGCATGTTTCAATTATTAAGAACTGATTTTTCAGCCGATCTACAACGCTATATAAATTTATTAGATAGTCATTACCGCAAAACAATAACACCCTAAAAATTTAACTCAAAAATAATATATAACATCATATTAATAATGCTTAGAAATTTAAAACTATTTGGCAATTATTAAAAGAATAAAATTTAAGGAGCTCAGCATGTCCGCACCAAAAATATATCCTGTTAAAAAAGATTTCGCTGCAAATACTCATATTACTGAATCGCAATACAATGAGATGTACCAACAATCAATTAACAATCCAGAAAAATTTTGGGGCGAACAAGCCAGTGAGTTTATAGACTGGTTTTCACCTTGGAATAAAGTTTTAGAATGGGATTACACTAAAGGAATCATTCGCTGGTTCGAAGGTGCAACACTCAACGTTAGTTATAATTGTATTGACCGTCACTTAGAAAAGCGTGCTGACCAAGTAGCAATTATTTGGGAAGGTGATAATCCTAATGATGACAAAAAAATAACCTACAAAGAACTACACGAAGAAGTTAGTAAACTTGCAAATGTACTAAAAGCTCGCGGAGTTAAAAAAGGCGACCGCGTTTGTATTTATATGCCAATGATACCTGAAGCCGCTTACGCCATGCTTGCCTGTACGCGAATCGGTGCTGTTCATTCTGTTGTGTTTGGAGGCTTCTCACCTGAATCGCTTAAAGACAGAATTTTAGATTCAGACTGCCAGATTGTTATCACTGCCGATGAAGGCTTACGTGGCGGTAAAGCAATTCCACTTAAAGCAAATACTGATAAAGCAGTTTCACAATGCCCAAATGTACACACTGTACTTACAGTTAAACGTACCGGCGGTAATATTAACTGGAATGATAAGATTGATGTGTGGTATCACGATTTAATGGCTGAAGCATCAAGTGACTGTCCTCCAGAAAAAATGGATGCTGAAGATCCTCTCTTTATCCTTTATACCTCAGGTTCAACGGGTAAACCAAAAGGTGTATTACACACTACCGGTGGTTATCTTTTATATGCCGCGATGACAACAAAGTTTACTTTCGACTTACAAGAAGGTGATGTGTATTGGTGTACCGCTGATGTGGGTTGGGTAACAGGCCACAGCTACCTAGTATATGGGCCATTAGCAATAGGTGGAACGACCCTCTCATTTGAGGGTGTGCCCAATTATCCTAATGCATCACGATTTTGGGAAGTGGTTGATAAACATCAGGTGAATGTTTTTTATACCGCACCAACGGCTATTCGTGCATTAATGCGTGAAGGTAATGATCCCGTGACTAAAACCAGTCGTAAAAGCTTAAGAGTGTTAGGAACGGTAGGTGAACCCATTAATCCTGAAGCATGGGAATGGTATTACCGCATTGTCGGTGAAGAACGTTGCCCTATTGTGGACACATGGTGGCAAACTGAAACTGGCGGCCATATGCTAACCCCACTGCCAGGTGCAACAGCTTTGAAACCCGGCTCAGCAACACGTCCTTTCTTTGGCGTACAACCCGCGCTAATGGACACTGACGGAAAAGTTGTAGAAGGTAACCCTGCAGAAGGGGCTTTAGTAATGACCCATCCATGGCCGGGGCAAATGCGCAGTATTTATGGCGACCATGACCGTTTTATACAAACCTATTTTTCAGACTATCCCGGCAATTACTTTAGCGGCGATGGCGCTAGACGAGATGAAGATGGTTATTACTGGATAACTGGACGAATGGATGATGTATTAAATGTATCCGGTCATCGCATGGGCACAGCCGAAGTTGAAAGTGCTTTAGTATTACATGAGGCAATTGCAGAAGCAGCCGTTGTGGGTTATCCGCATGATATAAAAGGCCAAGGTATTTACGCTTACGTCACACCGATTGCAGGAATTGAAACAAGCGAAGAATTACGTAAAGAACTAATCCAATTAGTACGTACCGAAATTGGACCCATTGCATCACCCGATATTATTCAATGGGCACCAGGCTTACCTAAAACGCGTTCAGGTAAAATTATGCGACGAATCCTTCGTAAAATTGCCGCAAATGAAGTGGACGAGTTAGGCGATACAAGTACGCTAGCAGATCCAGCAGTTGTCGACGAACTAGTTAGTAATAGAGCTAACAAATAAGAGTACGTTGATAACAATGAAAAAGTTAATATTTATTGCTTTAATTTTTACACCTATGCTCTCACAAGCGAGTAACGATTCGCGACAGCTTGTGAAGTTTCCAGAAATGATGCAACGACATATGATGGCAAATATGCGTAATCATTTAGAATCTATAAATAAAATTCTTTTGTTAATGAGTAACAAAAAATTAGATGAAGCCGCTGATGTTGCCGAAAAAAATCTTGGCATGACTTCGTTAAAATCTCATAACGCCAGCCATATGGCTAAGTTTATGCCAAAAGGAATGCAGCAAGTTGGTACGAGTATGCATAGTGCCGCAAGCCAGTTTGCCTTAACCGCACAAGAAGGTGATCGAGATGCGGCTTATAAGAAATTAAATGAAGTCACTAATGCATGCGTTTCATGTCATGCTGGGTATCGTATTAGGTAAAGTCTGTTTAAAAAGAAAGAAGCCCGCTAGCTTTGCTCGTTATGCTCTCACAATAGGAGTTTTACTAGAAGATAGAAGCCTGCGAGCTTTGCTCGCAACGTATGTCGCATTAGCTTTTCTTACAAGGCTGGTAGAAGCCCGCGAGCTTTGCTCGCAACGTATGTCACATTAGCTTTTCTTACAAGGCTGGTAGAAGCCCGCGAGCTTTGCTCGCAAGGCATAAGTGCGCGTACAAAAAAACGCGCACTAAACAACCTGCTTAGCAAATTCCTCAGGAATTAAAATACAAGATTCAAACTGTCTAAAGCCATTTGCATCGGCAGTGCCTTCCGTTAAATGAATCTCGATGTCACCACCAATTGAAGTCATAAAGCGTTTCACTGCATCCATTCCCACGCCACGACCTGAAACATCACTTACCTCTTCGGCAGTAGAAAAACCTGAGTGGAAAATTAAACTTGCCAGCTTATCATCAGAGATATCATCATCTGCTGAAATAATGTCGTTATCAATAGCCTTTTGTTTAATGCGTTCAAGAGCGAGTCCTCGTCCATCATCAAACAATTTCATCATAATCCCGTGATCATGTTGTTCCATAACGAGGGTAATAGTCCCTTCTTCATTTTTACCAGAACCTGAACGTTCTTCAGGAGATTCAAGTCCATGATCAACTGAATTTCTAAAAGCATGCGTAAGCACATTACGTAGAACTGGTGCTATATCCGCCGATAAGCGGTAATTATTATCATTGATGACGATCTTCGGTGCTTTCTTACCAAGTGTTTCAGCCATTTCAGGTATCGAAGATAATATATTTTCAATAATAGTCTCGATTGATTCAGTACCTATTGCACTGATAATTACTTTCATCCGTTCAATTGCCTCAGCAGAATGTTCCATATTGGTTGTATCCACATCACCCAGTACATGATGAATTATACCAATCAATTTCTCATCCATGAAGACGCCTTCATTGTTTGCGGATTTGAGTTTTCCTTCATAGATAGTGTTATAACCTTTAAGAAGTTCTTTCACTTCATATAACTCTTTCAACAGCACATCTTTATCCCATTCAGGATTATCTGCTTTACGTAAGTCGTCATAGGTTTGTTCAGTTTCATGCACAGTATCGGTAATACCACTAAAACCATAGGTACGCGCATTACCTTTAATGGTGTGCATGTTACGGAACATTAATGCAACAGCATCTGCATCAAAGCCTGTTGATTCAATAATAAGTTTTTCATTTTCGTCAACGAATTCAAAGCCTGATTTAATAAATTCAACAAACTTAGACTCAGAAACAGCAAGAATTTGCCCAATAACTTCTAATTCAGCTTTTTGTTTCTCTGCTTCTGCTTGTAAGCCACGTAAGTCTGTTACGTCACGTACAGTTACCATAAGTTTTTCAATAGTCTCATTGTCATCAATCATTGGATCCCAATCGAGTTCCAATATTTTCTCACTTTGATCCGGCATCACCATCGAGAACTCAGGTACTAAACAATGTTTATTAAAATCAAACATCATTTCATCTTCACCTAAGATAGCACCAAGTGCGGTTTTAATTTGATCTAAAGCATTTGAACCTAAGGTTGTATTGCTAAACAATAGATCCATCAATTGTTCACCGGCAATGTTGCCGTGTTCAAGAATAGATTCAAGATACGCTGAGTATTCAGGATGAACCTTACCGTCTACCGTAACAGTGAAAATACCTTGGTGCATATTCTGCAACATATTGTTTATATCATTGGTTTTTTGTGCAAGTTCAGCAGTACGTGCTTCAACTTTTTGCTCCAAAGTACGATTTTGCTCTTCAATAACTTCTAACATTTGAATATTTTTAACCGTTACAACGGTCATACGTGCAATATTTTCTGCAAAATCTTGCAATGAGCTATCAAAAATAACTTCACCGACTTTGCCAGACAAATTCATAACACCGAATAACTTATCCTCATCTATCATTGGGATGGAAATTAAAGCTTTCGCTTCATCCGGTCTTTCACTGATAACATAGGTTTCTTCTGTAGTAACATCAGGAACATAAATAACTTTTCGATCTTGAGCCACTTTACCGGTGATTCCTTCACCCAATTTAAAATTTCGAGGCTTGTGAGTATGGAGTTCTTCTTTATCGGGATAAAAACTACTTACCGCTAACTCTTTAGTGTCTTCATCATATAAATACACTGAACCCGATACGACGTTCATTTGTTCATGCAATACACCAATAGCGGTTTCTAATGCTTTGTTTTGACTATGCACACCCGCTAAAACATCACCGGTTAAATTTAATATTGATAAGTCGTCAATTTTCTTTCTAATTGAATCCCGCATATCCGAGAAACTGTTTGCAAGGCTTCCTAACTCATCTCCACTGCTCGTATCAATTTTCTGTTCAAGATCTCCATGAGATAAAGCATGCGCACTTTCTTTTAATTTATGTAATGGTGTAATAACAAATACTCTGAACATTAAAAATAGACTTATAGAAATGGCTATCATTAACACGCCGATGGTTAATCCACCAACTTTCTTAAATTGTCCCAAGGCTTTTTCACCTAGCGCACTCACATCACTAATGGCAGAATCAATTCGTTGGTTACTCTCTTTTGCTGATTTCACTAAAAAGGCTTTTGACATTCCAATTAAGACAAAGCCTAGATCTTCATCATCAAATATAATTGGGTAACGTTTCTCTAATATGGTGGACTTATCCTTAGGTGCTTTATATTCGGTCATTGCCTCGCCACTAGGCTTTAAAAAGGCGGTATAAGCTACATCAGAGTCTTTCGCTGCCTCTTGTTGAAAGGCTAGCAATGCTGTGAAATCATACGATAATATAAAGTCCGGAGCGGTTTTTGCCATAAAATTACCAATAACGTCACTTTTTGATTTCAATGCCGCTATTTGTGCCTTTTCTGCACTGCTCTGCTCTACGATTAAGGATTCTCTTGCTTTATCGATATTCTTTGCAGTCGCATCTTGCACATCATTAAATACAAAATATGCACCGACTGATGTTGCGAGTAATGTCACTAGCAAAATAGGGGGAAGAAACTTTGTTGAGAGATTAATATTCATTTTTTTTGCCATGATGGTGTATGCCTTCAAAAATCAGGTTAAACAACTGAACGAACAATTCTTCTATCGACAAAACCTCTTGCAACCTTGAGCCAAAAATCACATTAATTTCAACAATTTTACCGTTAGTAGCCGATACCCAATCTTCTCTATGTATATCATTCTAAAAACCGCTATCGTTGAATAACAACCAAATCATGGAATTTGGAATATTTCCGATTTTTATTCAAATACTTGCAAATAAATCTTAAGAGTTAACAAACCAAGCCGATAAAGATCGCGTTGTAACAAATATTTTCTTTGAAGGAGCTACGGAAATGAATTTTAAAATTATATACTCAGTCGCATTGGGTTTAATCACCGCATTTGTATCTACCGTCGCGATTGCTGACATCAATATGGGTGTTTTTCCACGTCGCCCTATTGGAAAAACAGTAAAAGCATTTAAACCTCTTGCTGAAAAATTAGAAAAAGAATTAGGTGAGCCCGTTAAACTCATCGTTCCTAAAAATTTCAAAGCATTCTGGAAAGGTGTAAAATCAAACAAGTACGATCTTGTGCATTACAACCAATATCACTATTTATTAAGCCACAAAAATCAAGGCTATAAAGTAATCATTGCGAATGAAGAAAAAAAGAATAAGTTGATAGCAGGTACTATTTCAGTACGCAAAGATAGTGGCATTAAAACAATAAAAGATTTAAAGGGTAAAACGATTCTTTTTGGTGGTGGTAAAAAAGCTATGGGCAGTTATATAGCACCGACCTATATGCTTAAAAAAGCAGGCTTAGTCGCAGGAAAAGACTACAAAGTACGCTTCGCAAAGAATCCACCTAGTGCTGTAATAGCAACCTTTAATAAAGCAGCTGATGCAGCGGGTGCGGGCAATATCATTCTTAAGGTTAAAGGTGTAACTAAAAAAATCGATGTTTCTCAAATGAAAATTTTAGTGGAAAGTCCCGCTTTTGTTCATCTAACCTGGGCTGTTAAAGGTGATATGCCTAAGGCGAAAGCGAAAAAGATACAAAAAATTATGGCTAATTTAAAGAAGACAGATCCTAAGGTGGTTAAATCTGCATTAGTGACTAACTTCCACAAAGCCTCAGATAGTGACTATAAAAAAGTTCGTGAAATCGTAAAATATGCATTAGGTGAAGATTTATAATCCATTCACTAGTAGTTCACTAAGATAAGAGGGCTTTGAATAAGCCCTCTTTTTTTGTCTTTAATTGTTTAAATCCGTAACGGCGCATTTTTAAGATACGAATATACTTTATTTATCGGAATACGTTAACAATACCGCTCCTAACTGATCCTGTAACGCATCCATTTTTTCGGAAATAGATGTTAATTTTCTTTTCTGAAAAAAACCCCACCCGACAGGTGTTGGTCTAAATATACTCGAATAAATACTCGTATTATGCTTCAAGGCTTTAATCAAACTCATTCCTGCAGGTAAGGAATCATCAAGCTCATCAATCATACTACGCATAACGTGACTTCGAATTTTAAAATGAAAAACCACCATACTCAGAAATAACGATATCAATATTACGGCATAAAAAAAGGGTCGTTGAAGAAGATACTCTAGTTGAAAATTTCGTATACTATCAAAACTACCACTAACAGCGTATACACCTCCAGCTATCACTAGTAGCGCAATGACTAAAGCAGTAAAATCCCACAACAAAACTTTTCGCATCCAAATATCACGATGCCTCTGTATTTTTTCAATTACTTCTTCATCAAAAGTATTAACTAAACTATCTAAGTAACTTACTAATTGAGTCAGGTGTTTTTTATTCGAATCCGTTAAAGTTTCTTTGTGATGATCCATTTTACCAACAATAGAACACCAAGATACGTTATCAATAAAAGAGGCTTTTTTCTCAAATAAACCTAAGGTATGAGCCACTTTATCTGCTTTATGATATTGCTTAACAACATCAACCATAAAGTCACGAACATCATGCATAGGTGTTTCTATTTTTTTAATGTGGTTAACAATTTGGCGACTCGTAGCCTGTTTATCATGATGTTTATCGGTGCAAATACTCATACAAAAAACTGCCTCTTTAAAAATTCATTAACCATTAGAAGTCACCAATGGCACCACGCTTCATGATATCTTTAATGATTTTTTTAACATTTAATGCTTCTTTTTTTAATTCTGGCGGTAATGGTTTACCTCCATAAATCATTAAATCCATATTTAAGCTGTAAACCCATAACTGTCCCGTTTTATCTTCAAGAATTGTGACCCGACACGGTAAGTAAGCTGAAAAGGCATCACTATAATCAACCATTTTTGCGGCTGTTAATGCATTACAAAACATAAATATTTTCATAAACCGATAGGGTTTACCACTCATAGCCTCAACTTGTTTAGATAAAGGTAATTCGCCAACATTTTTAATATTATGCTCATTCGCAACTGATCGCATTGCCTCCTCGACATCCTGCGCCGATAAACCCGTTTGAACCTTCTCTTTCCAGACTGTTGCTTCAGCAGCATTACCCGTTTCGAGAATATTGACAGCTAATTCTTGATACGTTTTCAATGCTTCGTTATCAAAACTTTTAAAGGTTTGATACATCGGCTCTAGTTTATAAATCAGTACAAATAAACAAATAATTGTAACCAGTCCAATAGTGGCAAAAATATTTCTAATCATTCTTAAAATACCTCTTAAGTAAGGTTTAAGTCACGAATATTTGTATCATCTTTACCATCTATTAGCATATGGATAGTTTGGGTAAGGCTGTTGTTGATACTGTGGTTGCCACCCCGGTGCCTGATTGTATTGAGGCGCATTTGCAGGAGGATACTGATAGTTAGGGGGTGCTTGATATCCATTTGGTGGTACTTGATAACCATTAGCTTGCGGATTATTACTGTTTTGGTTATATCGAGCTTGTTGTTCATTAAGCCGTTGCTGCCAAGCTTCCCAAGCTTTAGCTTGTTGTGCCTGTTGTTTTTTTATCCAGTCATCTCGACGAGCTTGTTGTGCCTGCTGCTGCTTTATCCACTCTTTTCGTTCAGCTTGTTGTTGTTCCCAAGCCTGTTGTCGTTGTTGTTGCCATTGTTGTTGTTTTTCAGCGTGTTGTTGCATCATCTCTTGGCGATTTTTATTTTGTTGAGGTTGAGAAGAAGCCATCATGTTATTTGTTGATGCGTAAGGTCCACTATTTGAATTCTGATCTTGAACCGTTTTTTTATCCATAATTCTTTTAGTTACAACTTTCTCTTCCGAGCTATATTCAAGCCAAAAAACAAATACCAGCGAAGCAATAATAGCGACCATTAAATAAGTTCCGTAACTGCTAAACCATGATTTCTCAGGTCGCTTTGAGTCATCAGAAACACCAAGATCTTTTAAACGTTGTTTGATATGCTCTTGTTTATCTTCAGCAGCATTACTTTCTTCATTTTCGGTTACATCAGATTTTGAACTCATAGTTTAAACCTCCAATTTTAATATATAATTTATTTTATCCATCTACCAAGGCATAAAAGTATTCATAAAAGACATGGGTCTTGAAACACTGTTATTTAACACTGAAAAGTCATGTCGCATTTGATTTATTGACATATTCATTCCACGTACGTGATATACCATCTCATTCATACTATTCAATTGACTATCAAGCGTTTGTGTCATTACCACCATATTTTTTGAAACAGAATCCATCTGCAAAACTATCTCATCCAGATCCTTAGTCATTCTATGCATATTATCTGCAATTCGTGATGCATCTTGCGTTAGGCTAAATATAAGAAAAAACCCATAAGCTGCAAGAATTATAAATGCGATTAGAGATGGATAAACAATCATTTCCCATCGCCTTGCACTGGCCATAAATGCATTAGATAACTTATCTAAAGTCTTACCAAGACAATCATCCATGTTTTCACCACCGGATGGCTTTCCAAAAGTAGTATTTGCAAAACTAGAATTCGCATGACACTCTTTTGGATCGATCTCACAATTTTCTACATCACCATGACATTCTTCAGGTGACCCCCCGCATGCAGGAACTACTTTTTTATCATCCGTCATAACTTCTCTCTTATTTTAAACCAGACAACATTACTGATTTATTCTTGATAACTGTTCGGCCAGTTTCTCAGCTTGTTCTGCATTTAAACCTTGAATCACGCGTTGTAAATATCCGACTTGAGCAAATTTATTTTGTTCTATTAAGCGCGTAGCTGCTTCATAATAAGCCAATCCGGCTTCATCCCAATTACCAATCGCATAATAAACATTACCTAATTCACCATAAAAATCAGCTTCGTCATTTTCCAACTCAATAAGCTCTTTATAGATTTTAATCGCCACATGAGGATTACCTTCTTGATATGCAATTCGAGCAACTTTTAGTAATGCCGCACTACTTGCATATTCTTTATCTGTTGAAGAGCTTAAATTGGGTGAGTCATCTTCATTTTGCTCCATCACCTCATCCGCTTTCACACTGGTAGAAGCATTACTACCCTGAGCACTACCTTCGTTACTGGGTTCTTTATTATTCATTTCTATTACGAGCGGTTTGTCATTTACAGGAGTAGTCTCACCAGTCAAAGCACTAGCATCATCAGTTACATGGGCAGTCTCACCAGTTACAGAAGTAGTCTCATCAACGACAACAACATCTTGTTTTTCTTCCGCACCTTCATTCGTTACAGCATCTGGAATCGTTTTTTCTACCGCAACCGTTGTTTCCGTTTCTGTCTCAGTTTTGTTTTCATTTTGTTTGCTATCAGATTTAGTTTCTACCACAACGCCTTTGTCTAAAACGATATCTTTAGTACTGGCATTAGTACTGGCAAATGTCACTAATGCCGGATGTATTTTACCCGCGTAGCTATCAACTTTCTGCGCATAATTAACAGGGAGTACATGATGGCGAAAATAGTAGAGTGTCACTATTCCAAATATAACCAGAACTAATAACAAGTAACTTAATAGATGGCGGAGTAATTTCATGTAATATATCCTCAAGCAAGTTCGGGAAAGATAAAGCTGGCAAACTGATTAAATTCATCAGAAGCTTTACATCTTTTAGACATTTCAAAAACGGCCATCCCTTCACTTAATGAGCGTCTAAAAATGGTACGTTGAAATAATCGTTTCGGTATTAAATTAATATTGGGCAATTGCTTAATTACCTCTTCGGTATCATCGGATTCTCTTACAGCACGATGTGTGTCAGCACGATTAACAAATGCACTCATCGTGGGTAGTTTGCCTTTAGTTGTCTCATCGACAATATCTAAAAAACGTTGTGTTGCCCAAACATCAGGTTGGCTTGGTGGAATCGGAATAATAATTTGGTCAGCAGTTCTTATTGCTGTTTTCATCGCATCTAAGTTTGCTGCTCCCACATCAACTAACACATGTACATTTTTAGGATGATACTTAAGATCATCTTGTAATGATTCACGTGGAGGATAAACTTGCATCGGCGGTGCATAACCTTCTTCTCTTCTAACTTCAGCAACATCTAATAATGTTTGTTGTGGATCTAAATCATACGCAACAACAGGTTGCCCCTTCATTTGCAGCCACAAACCGAGATTAAATACGACGGTACTTTTCCCTGAACCACCTTTTAAATTTGCAATAAGTGTTATCATAATGACGCTCTGCATTAGCCTGCAGGTTTTATACCTTTATTATTGATACTATTGTCGTTGTTCTCAATTTTTTTGAATCCCTTTGGAATTTCAAATAATGACTTATCTTGCTTTTTTACTTCAATATTTTTTATTTCGCGCAAATAACCACCAGGTAATTCTTCACGCACCACCATTTTCAATTGCAGGTCATACCACTGCATTGAAACACGTTGTTGTCCCGATGGGTGGCTAAACTTCGATTCCCATTGTTCCACTTTGCGGCCATTAATTGTTTCTGCACCTAACATTTTCAGTTCGGAGACGCCGCCATCGTGAAACATTTCTTTAACTGCAATTCGGCGTTTATCATCAATCCAATGTAAACTTTTAATTTTTTTACCGTTAACTAATCTCTCAACCTGCCATTTATTTACTTTTCTTTTGTTTAATTTTTCTGTGCCCAATTTTTTGCACTTAGCATCTTTCACACCATCGCATGGTGTCTTAACCGATTTACCTGACCATGATTTAGCGGGAAGGCCCGTCTGTTCGCTATACGCTTTTTGGTCAGGATAAATTAAAATACGTTTACCTTTTTTAGGATAAGCAATATCGATAACACGATACCTTTGTACGTTTACATCTGTTCTAACAGCGTCTTTACTTACGTACATTTTTGACGAGAGTGGAGCTCTACCGGGTGTAACCTGTGTAGCATCTGCAGAAAATTCAACCGTTAAATCAAACGCATACACACTGATAGAAAAAAACATAAGTAAACTTGTTACCCAAATAAGATTTAATTGTTTCTTCACTTTTCTATCACCTATTTCTTTAGTAATTAGTTGTTAGGTCTGGGGACCCGATAACCTCTACCGGATCCCTATTCCTACTATTTACCTGCTTTAGGTGCAGGTGCTTGTTGAGGTGCTGGTGGACGACCCCATCCTGGAGGTGCACCATAACCTGGTCGTGGACCATAGTAAGCTGGTGGTGGTGGTGGATAACCGCCGCCGTAATAGTTATTTCCATAACCGTTACCATAACCATTACCGTAGCCATTTCCGTAGCCATTTCCGTTACCATAGCCATTTCCATAACCATTTCCGTAACCATTTCCGTTACCGTAACCACCCATGTTGCTATTACCACGAGTACTCATGCTGAAGCTCATGTCACCATCGCCTCCGCCGTTGCCCCAGCCATTGCCGTTGCCCCAACCGTTACCATTACCCCAGCCGTTACCGTTGCCCCAACCATTACCGTTGTTGCCCCAGCCGTTATTATTTCCCCAGTTCCAGGGAGCACCACCGCCCCAAGGACCCCAGGCATTTGCTGAAGATAATGGTAAAGCTAATGCCATTACAATAGCAGCTGCACCAATTGCTTTTTTCATATTAATCATTAATCTACTCCTAACAATTTAAGTTTTGCGATATGACTAACCATACCTTTACACTCTAGACAGACTTAAAAGTAACAACCAAGAGTGCGTAGTTATCACCTTATTTTTTCGAAGCACTAAATATTTATTAGTACCTCGGAAACTTTTATATACTTACCAAGGATGTCCCATTAAACCGGGGTATCCAATTAAACCCGATGGATAACCTAACATCGGGATACCCTGCCCCATTAACAAGGGTTCTGTATAAGGGATGCCGTAAGCACCATAACCGTAACCGGGTGTAACTATATTAGGTACACCAAATCCTGAGTAATACTCAGGGTAAACTGTTGGGTAAGCAGGCATGACCATTCCTAATTTATTTGAATTAGAAAGGTAATTTCTATTCATAGCAGGCTCAATTGCATAACGATGTCTTTGTGATACACCATCAAACTGATTACGATAAGTCTGGTAGTTATATTCTGGGGTTTGACTTCTTTTAAGTCGACGCTGCTCTGGCTGTTGCCCCCAACTTTGTACTCTTCGATTTTCTCTATGAGTAACTTTTTTAAAACGCTCACTTCGATTATCAACCAAATTAAATCTTTTATCTTCTAACTGGCGATATCCATTATGCCCATTAAACGGACGATGTTTCATAACCCGTTCCCAACGCTTAGGCCATTGATCAGAAGAAAATATAACCGACTGTGCATACACTGTATTCACAATCAACAATACAGACATCACAACCATTCCTTTTAGGATCAATTCTTTCAGTTTTTTTAAACTATTTTCAGTCATGACAATTAGTACCCTATATTACCAACCCTGTCGTTGTTGAAAGGATTGATTATTACCCCATGCTGGTGGAAAAGTTGGCTGAGGAACATAGTAACTAGGAGTACGTTGCATTTGTTGTTGCTGTGCCCAACTTGGTGGCGTCGGTGGTCGTTGCGCTTGTTGTTGCTGCACCCAACTTGGTGGCGCCGGTGGTCGTTGTGCTTGTTCTTGCACCCAACTTGGTGGCACAGGTGGTCGTTGTGCTTGTTGTTGCTGCACCCAACTTGGTGGCACAGGTGGTCGTTGTGCTTGTTGTTGCTGCACCCAACTTGGTGGCTCAGGTGGTCGTTGCGCTTGTTGTTGCTGCACCCAACTTGGTGGCGCAGGTGGTCGTTGTGCTTGTTGTTGCACCCAACTTGGTGGCGCAGGTGGTCGTTGTGCTTGTTGTTGCACCCAACTTGGTAGCACAGGTGGTCGTTGTGCTTGTTGCTGCACCCAGTTTGGTGGCACAGGTGGTCGTTGTGCTTGTTGTTGTTGCACCCAACTTGGTGGCGAAGGTGGTCGTTGTGCTTGTTGTTGTTGCACCCAACTTGGTGGCGAAGGTGGTCGTTGTGCTTGTTGTTGCCCCCAACTTGGTGGCACAGGTGGTCGTTGTGCTTGTTGTTGCCCCCAGTTTGGTGGGACAGGCGGAGTCCATTGTCGAGAATTATTCATTACTGGATCTCGCTGCATTTCCTGTTGAGGAGATACGGCTCCAGCAGGTTTTTGTACAAGATTACGTTCAGACAATGGTTGACCAGTATTTGTTTGCACTGCATGCTGCGTCGAACGATAAGGACCAATAGGTGGCGGTGGCATCATTTCAACTTTCACTAAATCTGATTTTGTTGGTTCAGTTTTGGCAGCAGTGGCATCATCTGCTTTCACTGCATTCGCCGTCGACAACATCAAGCTACTGAATGCTAAAGCAGCAAAAGAGTATTTGTATAACATTCCACATTCTTTATTCATCATTTAAACCTCATCACTTACTTTTTTTTCAACTGTATGCCGCGGCGTTTTTTCTTTTTAGCTGTTTTCTTTTTTCCTACTACTTGTTCTTTGTTCTGTCGTTTTTTTAATTGATCGGTTTTTAGCTTATCATTTTCATTTTTCTGCGTATCTAATTTTTTTGATTTAGTCGTTTTCTTTTTAGTGTTTGTCGTTTTTTTCTTTGAAGCCGGTATTTTCTTTGCTACTTGTTTTTTCTTTTTAACCGGTTGTTTCTTTGTTTCAGGTTCTTTCTTTGTTTCAGGTTCTTTATTCGTTACCGGATTTTTTGTTGCTTTGGCCTTTACTGGCTGTTCCGATGCATCCTCATTCCTTTGTTTTACAGTGTCTGCCTTAGTATTACCTTGACCTATATCAGTGTTTTCTTTAATAGATTTTATGAATAAATTTGAAGCCATTAATTTGACTTTTGCGATCACAATATCGAGATAAGGTTTTAATTGAATAAGTTTATTTCGAAGTAAAATAATACCCGCGATAGCGAAATGCTTCAAGCCACTCAAGGTAAACGATTTACTCTGTTTAGCATTCGTTTCTGGAGAACCTGATAAAGTGGCTGTATCTTTTTCAGGAACAGGTAGTTCTAACAATAAATAAAAATGTTTCGATAAACTAATACAACCTAACGGAATAACCACCAATGTTAAAACAGTTGCCACAGCTGCTCCAAACAACAAACTTACTGCCATACCTTGAAAAATAGGATCATTAATAATCATCCATGAACCGGCCATTAAGGTTAAAGCAGTAATAAGTATAGGTCGCATTCGAATTTGGCCGGCACTTATCACTGCATCAGTAATATCTTGACCCGCTTCTACCTGAAATTTTACAAACTCAACGAGCAGGATAGAGTTTCTAACAACAATACCAGCTAGGGCAATAAAACCAATCATTGATGTCGCTGTGAATTCAGCGTTCATTAACCAGTGACCTGGAATTATACCTATTAGTGTTAATGGAATAGGCGCCATAATTAAACCGGCTAAAGTAAAGTTCTTAAATTCCCAAACAATGAGTCCATATATCAATAGCAACGCGGCCATAAAGGCTAAGCCCATATCGCGGAACGTTTCGTACGTAACAGTCCATTCCCCACCCCATTCAAATCCAGATTGAATATCTTCTTCAGGCGGTGCAATTAAGCCCATCGGCATGCCTGTCATAGTAATGCCATCGGGTGTTTTATAATTTTCTAGTAAATCTTCAACATTAAACATGCCGTAGATCGGCGCGCCTAAGCGACCTTCCATTTCACCAGTGACATATTCCACACCACGTAAATCTTTGTGGAAAATAATCGGATCTTCTTTCACTTGTATAAAACGGCCAAGCTCACCAAGTGGAATCGTTTTACCTTCCGAAGACATCACTGGAAGAGTCTTTAATCGTTGAATTTTAGAACGAACAGATAAAGGAACTTGTAAGACAATATAAGTAGGCTCACGAACTACACCACGTTTAATATCGCCTAATTTAAAACCACCCATCGACATTGCAAGATGATTATTAATATCGTCAACAGAAATACCATAACGAACGGATTTTTCAATATCGACTTCAAAACGCCAATAGTTATATTCAGAGGCCATATAATTATCGACATCAATAACGCCTTCTGCTGTTTCGAACATTGTTGTCATATCTCTTGCAACTTGCCGACGTGTATTTGCATCAGGCCCATAGATTTCAGCAACAACTGTTTGCAATACCGGTGGGCCTGGTGGCATTTCAACAACTTGGGTTCGTAGCCCGGTATTTTTTAAGTAGGGAGAAGATTGAATCAATTCTTTAATAATACGACGTGCTTCAACAGCAATATCATGACTAGCACGTTCTCTATCATTTTTATCCTTTAACATAACTTGAATATCAGCATTCCAAGGTTGTTCGCGAAGATAATAATGACGAACCATGCCATTAAAGTTAAATGGAGAAGAGGTACCTACGTAAGATTGTGCTGCGGTTACTTCAGGAATGGTGCGTAATTTTTCTGTCAACTGTTGCGTGACATTTGCAGTCACAGGCAAGGCTGTGCCTTCCGGCATATTAATAACAACATTAAACTCAGGCTTGTTATCAAATGGCAACATTTTTACCGTTGCGGCATTGGTATAAAACATACTGCAAGCCAATAGTGTTGCAATAATCAATCCAAATAAAAAGATAAAACCATACGTTCTATTGTTACATAACGGCAACATGCAAGGTTTATAATATTTACCAATGGCATCGCGAAATTTATTTTCACGGCGTTCAGCTTTTTGTAAAGCTTTAAGTTGAGGCCTAACTCGCATGGCAAACCAAGGAGCAAAAACAAAGGCCGCAATCAATGAGAAAAACATTGCTGCCGCACCCAGTACCGGAATGGGCCGCATATAAGGCCCCATTAGACCACTAACAACACCCATTGGTAATAAAGCAGAAATAATGGTGAGGGTAGCAAGAATGGTTGGGTTACCTACTTCACGAACAGCATCAATCGCAATTTCAACTGTTGTTTTTCCCGCCTCTAGCCAACGCCTAAAAATATTTTCAACAACAACGGTAGCATCATCGACTAAAATACCGATTGAAAAGACCAACGCAAATAAACTCACCCTATCAATCGTATAGTCAATAATCCAAGCAGCCCAAATCGTAACGAGAATAACAATAGGAATAATAACCACAACAACAGATGCCGCACGCAGCCCTAAACCTATCAAACATAGAATACTTACAGCTAAGGCGGCTTCTAATAATGCCGTTAATAACTCATTAACTTTATCATTAGCGCTCTTACCATAATCGCGTGTAACTTCTACATGAATATTGCTGGGTATAAGCTTACCTTTTAAAGATTCCAGTTTTTTGATAATGGCTTTTGAAACAGATACACCATTACTACCAATCTTTTTTGCGATGGCTATGGTGACCGCCGGCTCACCATTCGATTGATTAAAGCCATTTACATTGGCAACACCCGAATAGTAATTGACCAACTGTTTTGTTTCTTCGGGTGCTTGAAAAACTTTAGCAACATCACGCACGTATATAGGTGAGCCATCATGAACGCCGATAACAAGCCTTGAAATTTCTGAGGCTGATTTTAGATAAGCGCCAGTATAAACATTAAATGCAATGTTATTCCCTTCAACATTACCAGCAGCACGTTCTGAGTTAGCGGTTTTAATTGTTTTAGCCAGTTGCGCAATACTAATACCATAACCACTTAAACGTTCAGGATACGCTTCAACACGAATTTGATCCGCGCGACCACCCACTACAAAGCCATTACCGGTGTTAGGAACCTCAGATAAACGTTGTAATACATCAAACGACAAGGTTCGTAAAATGTCATCACCAATATCTTTCGACGGATCACCTGAACCTTTCGACCACATGGTAACCGTTACGATGGGAACGTCATCAATCCCCACTGGTTTAACCAGAGGCATTGAAACGCCAGGAGGGATTTTATCTAAATTTGATTGAACCTTATCATGTACCTTTACAATTGATTTTTCTAACTCTTCACCAACAATAAATTGCACTGTAACAATACTATTACCACGTTGAGTAGCAGAATATACATGACGAACACCAGGGATTTCACTCATCAATCTTTCAAGTGGATCAGTAACTAAACTTGTTACTTGTTCAGCAGATGCACCCGGGTATTGAATATAAATATCCACCATTGGAACAGAAATTTTTGGATCTTCCTGACGTGGTGTGAAGATTAACCCCATCAATCCAATAGCCAAAAAAGCTAACATTAATAATGGTGTAACCGGGGAGTTAATAAACTGACGCGTTATACGCCCTGCGATACCCAAATCTTGTTCGTATTGGATACTATCAATTTGTTGTTTATGATTGTTATTGCTTTCAGTCATCAAATATTAGCCAACTTTATTATAATTATTATTTATCTATTTGATCCAACCTGAAGCCATACTTGGCGAGGGTTGTGAATAAATACGTTCTCCAGGTGTTAAACCCGATAAAACCGCGACCGTCCAACTATCGATCGCTTCACCTAAACGAACTAAACGTAACTCTTTTTTATTTTCATGGTTCACAACAAAAACGGCTGGCAAACTGCCACGCCAAATAACGGCGCTGTTAGGAATAACAGGAAGGTTTTGAACAGCAACTGATGGATCTGGCACCATCACCTCAGCGTACATACCTGGGCCACCGGGCACACCGTCAGGTAAATCAAATTTAACGGTTACTGTATGTCGATTGTTATCTGCTACCGGATAAACTTGTGCCACACGCGCTTGAATACGTTCACTACCAACGTCAAGAATCACGGGTACTATCATGTCTTTTCTTAGTGCTGAAACCAGCCGTACCGGTACTTCAACTTTAAGTTGTAATGTTTGACTGTCCGCTAACTTTAATAAGGGTTGTCCCGGTTGAACAGTTTGCCCCACTTCAACTAACTTTTTAACAATGATGGCATCGAACGGAACAACTGCACGACTATCGCGCAACATCGCATCGACTTGTTGTAACTGCGATAATGCACTTATGTGTTGACTGCGCGCCTGACCAACGCTTGTACCTTGAGCATATAAATCCGCTTGCCGTTCAAGTAGAGGATTTCCATAACCCATACTGCTACCCATTGGACGAGTAAAAAACATATCAAACATTGATGGCAACCCCATGCCTGGCATACGCCCAACATCACGTGAACGTGGCGCCCAAAATTCTTTTGAATATTGTACGCGTGAGTTTTGAAAAGCTTGAGATTGCGCATTAATATTGGCTAATGCTTGTTGACGCTTGGCGAGCAAGTCATCGTCATCTATCGCAACAACAATTTCACCCGCTTGAAAAAACTCACCTTCGACGCCAGCAAGATAATCAATCCGCCCAGGAATTTGTGCTGACAACGTAACTTCACGCAATGGGACAACCGTACCCCCTAATACCACGCTACTGCCAGTTGGTGCCGTCATTACGGAAATAATTTGTGATTGATTATAACGGGCTGTATTCGGTTGAACTTGTTGATTAGAATACATTCCAGATTGATTAGGTATCTGCCTTTGAGCATTATTTTGATAGGAATACTGCAAAGGCTGTGAGTATGGCGAAGCAACAACGATGCAAGTACTTGCACTCATCAACATCAACAACAATTGACGGAAAATATTTTTATTCATTTATTCACCCTTAAGGAACTTACTGATACTCTTTACACTGGTATCTTTAATCCGGCCATCAAGAAAAAACTATAACAATCAAACTCTTTGCTTAAGCTGAGCTAGATCACCTAAATCTTACACTTTCATTCGAGACACCACACTAAAACTTTTTATAATAGGGCTCTCAATTGATGGTTATATAATATAAGGAGTGAGCATTGCCCGAAACGCCTTCATTTCTGGCGGATACTCTAGCCATTTCACCAAACTTCTGGGGCAGTTAGTAAATCCCAGTTAAGTTATCCATCATCAAAATCACCCACAGACATGACGCAGCCTTTTAAAATATTAGTCACACCACGAGGTTGAAGCTCATATTTAAAAAAGTAACCGATTTTTGCACTAATTTTTCTATATTCTAATTCTTTTATAAAGTCAGGTTCATTATTCCATTCGTTCTGGAAGGTATCCATCTATATTTTATTAAAGTGAACAGGCTTTAATTTAACACACCCTATGCAACAAACTATTGTGATTTTATTCTGTTCTATCATCTATACTGCAACAGGCATGCCAATACGTAACTCATTGTTTTAACTATGATATAAATACTTATGTTGCGTAGTAAATCAGGAGTTAAACACACACTTAAACATAAGTTACTGTTTTAAATGTAATATACTTCCACCTTACAAGCGCAACACGTTGCACAACAGTTACTTTTCTGCAACACTACCTTAAAAGAGGAGTAAACTATGCCTGAAATGAATTTCGCACCCATAATGGAAGCGATTATTTCTTACATCGAAGAAGGCGTATTCATTGCCGATCGCAAAGGCACAGTCCTTTACCAAAATCCAACAGCAAGTGAATTGTTAGGGAGTCCTGATAAACCCATCACTAAACTAAGAGATATTGGTGAGTTCAACTTACAACGCGCCCTTATTAAAGCGGCTATTGATGCGGGTGAAATTGATGCGACAGGTCGACCAACAGGCCAATTTGTAAAATTTGAAAGCAAAATAAAAACCAACACAGGCTACCGAAATCTAGAGTTTTATAGTGGTCTGGTGAGTAATAAAGGTTGGAAGGATCGCTTGCGTCTTATTCTTATTCGAGACCGTACTGAACAAAGGCGGCTTGAAGCCGTTTTTAAACCCGGTACTGACGATTTTTCGACAA
>Ga0316205_10001635_pt1 | contig 26993 bp, 26 predicted proteins | sample 3monthpyrite_MG_FD_204941 | JGI IMG/M metagenome (GOLD analysis project Ga0316205, IMG submission 204941) | Microbial mat bacterial communities from mineral coupon in-situ incubated in ocean water Damariscotta River, Maine, United States -... | ecosystem: Environmental > Aquatic > Marine >... | reverse complement strand
GGTATTTATTTCAGTCCTACAGATCCAAAAACACTTTATGTTAACATTCAACATTCTGCAGCCGAAGACGGCGATGGTACTTGGGCAATTACCCGTGGTAACGATTAACTAACTTCAGGTGAGCCTAGGCTTTCTCGATAAAGCCAATGGAGCTACTCTATACAGTGAGTAGCTCCTTCTTTTTACCCCTTTAAAATTCTCCCGTCATCTATATCAGCCTCAAAATACATATCATTGCAATATTTATAACATAAAGATGAAATAATTATTTTTTATGATATTAGCTCAGACCAAATCAAATAATAATCATTATCTACCATAAATAAGGAGAGCATCATGAATAAAAAAATAAATTTATTAATTGTACTATTATCAACTACATTGCTTCTCATTAGCAACATATCTTCTGCTAATGAACATCGTGACTCAAAAAATAATTCTATTAACAGTAGTTCTTATGGCAATAATTCAAATAGAGTACAACTAGGTCCTCGCCCATTTTTTCTGGTTGATGATATGGATAAAGGAAAACTAAAAACTGAACTTGAAAAATGTTCAAATGGTCCATTTAAGAAAACCGATTTCTCAATCGGCCATCGTGGTGCAGGGATGCAGTTTCCAGAACATACAAAAGAATCCTATGAAGCAGCAGCCCGAATGGGCGCAGGTATTGTGGAATGTGATGTGACCTTTACTAAAGACCGTGAATTAGTTTGCCGTCATTCACAATGTGACCTACACACCACCACTAACATTCTTTCTACACCACTAGCAGCACAATGCTCGACTCCACCCGACTATAACAGTGCAACGCCGTTTGCCAAAGTACAATGCTGCACCAGCGATATTACTGTTGCCCAATTCAAAACATTGCAAGGAAAAATGGATGCCGGTAACCCCAAGGCAAAAACGCTTGATGAATACATAAACTCTACACCAAACTGGCGCACTGATCGTTACTCAGGTAAAGGTACGGTAATGACACATGCAGAAAGCATTAAGTTATTTAAATCACTCAATGTGAAAATGACCCCTGAACTTAAATCCACTAGCGTTGCAATGCCTTATCAAGGTGATTTCACTCAAGAGAAATATGCTCAGAAAATGATTAACGAATACAAGCTAGCCGGTGTTGAGCCAAAAAATGTATTCGCACAGTCCTTTAATGTTAACGATGTAAAATACTGGATTGATAATGAACCTGCATTTGGTAAACAGGCGGTATACCTTGATGGTCGTTATGACAACCCAGGTTTCGACCATACTAATCCTGGAACATGGTCACCTAGTATGGAAGAACTAGCCGTTCAAGGCATTAATATTATTGCTCCACCTATGTGGATGTTAGTTACTCTGGATGAAAATAATAATATTATTCCTTCAACTTATGCAACGGCAGCGAAAGAATCCGGGATGGATATTATTACCTGGACACTAGAACGTGCCGGTTTATTGAAAGATGCAGGTGGCTGGTATTATCAAACAACAAATAACGTTATTAACAACGATGGGGATGCTTATGAAATGTTAGATGTCTTAGCACAAGACGTTGGTATTCTAGGTATTTTCTCTGACTGGCCTGCAACAGTCAGCTACTACGCAAACTGTAAAGGCTTAAAATAGCTTTTACATTCACCCAAAAGGCCAGCCTAGTCAGCTGGCCTCCTTCCTTGTAAAAATACGTACTATTCCCAATAATGGGTGGGCTGAATACCCCACCCACCTTTCTTTTCTCTTTTAATTTTATATAGTTAACTACCTTCATTTGTTGAATTTTAAGCTTCAACTAAATTGTCAATAAATTGAAATACCACGATCACCATTATGCAACATTGTCAGCCTAAACTACGTCTGAAATCACGCATATATAGAATTGAAATGGAGGGTCGTCATCATGAACGTATTTACAAAGATAATTGTTATCAATTTAATGACAGTAACCACGATAGCTTATGGAAACAAAGCAACAGCGAGCGAACACCACCCCCATGAAAAGTATGATTTGGTAACACATCTCGGTACACTACCACAACCCTTTGCAAAATCGCATTCAGCGACTGAACTAGTGCAAAACATCAATACATAATATTTACTTAAGGCGTACAACTATTATTGCTGTACGCCTTAGTTTGATTTTGTTACTCAAATTTTTCGCTATGTTTTATATTGTGTTTTAACAAATCACTTTCTAAAGGTTATAAAATGACTCACCGCACAGCTCTATTTTTATTAACGCTCATAACTTCTTTAATTCAACCATCCGTTACTTTTAGCCAAACGTTTAAAATTGCCACACTCGCTCCCGAAAACTCTTACTGGATGGAAATATTTCGAAAGCACGCCACACAAGTTGAAAAAAAAACTAATAAGCGGGTACAGTTCAAATTTTATCCTGGTGGAGTCATGGGTGGAGACAGAACGGTCTATAGAAAAATTCGTACCGGTCAGCTCCACGGTGCAGCCGTTACCAATGGTAGTATTGGTCGACTTTATCCTGACATCCAGCTTTACAGTCTAATAATGAAGTTTTCTACACTCGCGGAAGTCGACTATATACGCAAAAAAATGGATGCCACACTATTAGAAGGATTAGAAAAATCAAAAGTTGTACCGATGGGTTTCGCTGAAATGGGCTTCGCTTACCTCATGTCAAAAAACAATATCGGTAATATAGACGACTTACGAAACAATAAAGCATGGATACCTGAAGATAATAATGTTGCCGAGTCCGCAATGAATGCATTTTCTATCCCAGCTATTCCACTTTCCATAGCTGATGTACTCGTTGGTTTACAAACCGGCATGGTCGATGTCGTTGCCGCATCCCCTGTCGGTGCATTAGCATTACAATGGCACACACAAATACATTATGTTGTCGATCTGCCGATATCCTATACTTTTGGCGTTCTGATTATCGACAAAAAAACATTCCAGCATTTGTCCATTGCTGATCAGGCTATCGTGAGAAAAGAATTAGCCCGTGCAATGAAAGATATTGACACAAAAAACCGGCTAGACAATATTTCTGCATTACAAGCTATTTACAATCTCGGCATTGAGAAGGTTACATTTAACCACACTGCTATTAGCGAGTTTAATAATTCAGTAGTAGCGGCAAATTCCCATCTTATTTCAACTGGTAAAATGTCACTTCCATTAATTCATGAATTAAATGAACATCTGAAAGAATATCGAGCAATAAATAACATAAACGGCAGAATCGTTAAGAATAACTAATAAAGATCAAGCGGTAAAGTTTGTCATTGCGATCAATAGCACGGCAATATTTTTTATATGAGGCATGTATCATCAGATTTTCGCCCCTACATATACAGGCCGCTCGCAATGACCATTTCATAATGAACTACCGTCCAATGCTATAATATTCGATATTATTAGACTTCATTACTTTTGGTGTGTATTGATTACGTCCGTCAAAGATAACCGGCTGCTTTAGAAGTTCTTTAATAGTATCTTTATCGGCTACCTTGAACTGCTGCCACTCCGTCACAAGTACCAATGCATCTGCACCTTTCAATGCTTCTTCTTTGGTTCCTGTTAAACGTAAGTCATCACGGTGACCGTAAATTCTCTGACATTCATCCATTGCTTCAGGATCATAAGCTTGTATTTTAGCACCGGCTTCCCATAAAGACTCCATAAGTACTCTACTGGGTGCTTCGCGCATATCATCAGTATTGGGTTTGAAGCTTAAACCCCAAATCGCAAATATTTTGCCACTAAGGTCACTACCAAAGTGCTGTTCTATTTTTGAAAATAAAACATGTTTTTGCTTATAATTCACCGCTTCAACTGCTTTAAGAATGTCGCAATTAAAACCAATCGTATCAGCTGAACGAATCATTGCTTGTACATCTTTTGGAAAACAGGATCCACCATAACCACACCCAGGATAAATAAAGTGATACCCTATTCTGCTATCCGACCCAATACCTTGTCTCACCGCTTCAATATCTGCACCAAATTTATCAGACAAATTTGCGATTTCATTCATAAAACTTATTTTAGTTGCCAGCATACAGTTAGCTGCATATTTAGTAAGCTCCGAACTACGTACATCCATAACAATAATGCGATTATGATTTCGATTGAATGGTGCATATAACTCATGCATTTTCTCGGCAACAATATCATCATTGGTACCAATTACAATTCTATCCGGCTTTTGGCAATCATTAACAGCCGAACCTTCTTTTAAAAACTCGGGATTTGACACAACACTAAAGGTAAGATCAAGCTGTCTTGCATCCAGAATTACTTGAATAGCATCCTGAACTATATCTGCCGTACCAACAGGAACAGTGCTCTTGTTGATAATAATTTTTGAACCCGCCATGTAGTTAGCAATATTTTCGGCTACTTCAATAACGTATTGTAAATCTGCCGAACCATCTTCATCGGGTGGTGTACCAACCGCTATAAATTGATATTCGCTATATTTAATCCCTTCTTCAACATTAGTCGTAAAGAGTAGTCTTTCTTCTTTGTAATTGTGCTCGACCAGCGAAATTAACCCAGGCTCATAGATAGGTATAATGCCATTCTTTAAATTTTCAATTTTATATTCATCAATATCAACGCAACATACATGGTGACCTGCATCGGCTAACACTGCCGCTTGCACTAATCCTACATAGCCAACACCAAAAACGGTTACTCTACTCATTATATCTATACTCGCAAATTTTAATTAACTTAGAAAAAACTAACCATATAAAACATGTTCATGGAAATTTTTATATGCTTGTTCAAATAAATGATTTTCAAATTGAGATACAATTTCTCCCCAGCTCTGACCCAATGCATATTGGCCTGCCTTTGTTTTTATTTTTTCGAGAAAGGTATAATCGTCAAGATAATGTCCGGCATTGGTTATAAATTCGATTGAATCACCAAAGTCTGCAAGGCGGCCATTTTTGTTATGGCGTATATGCATTTTGGCAGCAGCATAATCATAGGCAATTACACCCAGACCACTAGCCATTGCTTCCAGAATCACATTACCAAAAGTCTCGGTCATACTAGGGAATACAAATATATCACTAGACGCATAATGCTTTGCTAGCTCTTCACCGCTTTGCATGCCAGCAAATATAAAATCTGGATGTTCTATTTTTAATTTAGTCAGTAATGGTCCATCACCCACTAGCACAAACTTGATAAGTTTGTTTTTCTTTTGCATAGCGTAATAAGTCTCAATAGCTAAACTAAGATTTTTTTCAGCAGCGATACGTCCAACGTAGAGCAAGACAGGTTCATTACTACTAGTGACTCCCCAGCTTTTCCGTAACCAGACATTCCTTTTTTCTGGAGAGAATAATTCCGTATCTACACCACGGCTGAGAACTGAAACATTTTTTATATCCATATTCTCAAGCATATTTTTTTGCCCTGCGGTGGGCGTCAACGTAAGAGCTGTTTTGTTATGCAAGGTAACTAAATACTTAGCAACAACTTTTTCAAGTAAACCTACACCATAGTGACCACTATAAGAATGGAAGTTGGTATGAAAACCACTAACTATTGGAATGCCAAAGCTATTTGCAATTTTTATTGCTCGCCAACCTAAGGGGCCTTCTGTTGCAACATAAATAACATCGGGACGTTGTGCACTCCATATTTTTTTTAATAGTGCTTTAGACGGCAAACCAAATTTTGCTTCGTTATATCCTGGTATCGCAATACCCTTCACCGGATGATAGGAAACTTCTTTTGGTAAGATTGATATATCTCTGTTTTTTGCTTCAGGGCAGACCAATTGAATTTTATGCCCGGCACTGGCTAATCCTCGCAACAAGTTACCAAGCGTCATAGCCACACCGTTTATATCCGGTGCAAATGTTTCTGTTACAATTGTAATTAACATAATAACCACCTATATCGTTCTTCTTTAATGCTTCTGCATAAAAAAGCCGTATCGCTCTCTATTCTCAAAAAAATATATTAATGCCGAAGTTTAAATTATCTTTTTGATGTTTCTGTTTAAGTTTTATGACAGTTTCATTAAACTTATTCGTTGTTTTTAGATTAAGATACGATTTCCATAATAGATTCAGCCAATTCCACCTGTTAAAACATAAAACGTCACAAAACTGTCATGATTAACATGCACTATATTCAGCGTAATCATCTTGAAACGATAAGTGAAAGATGAACCTGGTAAGTTAATATAGGAAAAGTTAAAAAAGTGACTATAATTTTGAATGCGACTTATTTTTTAATAGGTATATATATTTTAAGAAAAATTCAGATTCGGCTACGCTTGTCAATGGCTAAACACCCGTCTCTCGCTGGTCATTCAAAAATGCTGCGACGTATATCGAAACTCATTCCTGCTTATCAAATTGACAGTGAATATTTTTTTTCTGCTGATAACGCACCTATGGATATATCCGAAAAAAGAAAATCTGGATTTTTTCGTCTAAGCATGCTTTTTTCTGAAAAGATGCCGCAAACTATTCAAGCAGGAACCGAACTTAATAATGGTATATCCGATATCGATTTCACCAGCTCCTATCGGGTACCATTTCAGTTTTCAAATTTTGTAAAAGAAAATTTAAAACTTGGCTCACTCATCAGTGAATCTAAGGGTACAAAAGTAAGAGATCTTGATGGCAACTGGTCGTATGACTTAACCGGCTCATATGGCGTTAATCTATTCGGCTATGATTTTTATAAAGAATGCATGGATAAAGGGCAGCAACAAGTTAAAGATCTGGGGCCGGTATTAGGCGCCTATCATCCTGCTGTCATTGAGAATATAAAATATTTAAAAGATATTTCAAGCTTAGACGAAGTTTCTTTTCACATGTCAGGAACAGAAGCAGTCATGCAAGCCGTCCGATTAGCCCGTTACCATACTGGCAAAACACATCTAGTACGATTTTGCGGGGCCTATCACGGCTGGTGGGACGGGGTTCAACCTGGTATTGGTAATCAACGTAGCAATAATGATATCTACACGCTTAAAGAAATGGATAAGGATACTTTGAAAGTTCTTAAAACCAGAAACGACATTGCATGCGTATTAATTAACCCATTACAAGCCATGCATCCAAATTCAAATCCACCCAGTGATTCAATGCTAATTGCAAGTGGCCGAACTGCACACTATGACAAGGATGCATACACACAATGGTTACAAGAACTTCGTACTGTTTGCAGCGAACGTGGAATTGTTTTAATTATGGATGAAATATTTGTTGGCTTCCGTTTAGCCTATCGTGGTGCACAAGAGTATTTTTCAGTTAAAGCCGATATGGTCACCTATGGGAAAACGTTGGGTGGAGGCTTACCAATTGGTGTTGTTTGTGGCAAGCAGCAACTGATGAAACGCTACAAAGAAAATAAACCAGTCAATATTTGTTTTGCCCGCGGAACTTTTAATGCGCATCCATTAGTAATGGCAAGCATGAATGAATTTCTTAAAAAAATTAATACGCCGGAAATACAAAAATCTTATAATAATATAGACATTTACTGGAATAACCGAGTAAACGAACTCAATAAACGCTTAGAACAAAATAATCTACCCGTAAAAATTGTCAACATGGTTTCCGTCTGGACGATTCTTTTTACTGTACCAAGTCGTTACAACTGGATGTATCAGTTTTACTTACGCGCACAGGGACTTGCTATCAGTTGGATAGGCAGTGGTCGCATTATTATGAGTCATGACTTTTCAGATGATGAATATGAAGAAGTCATGCACAAAATCATCTGTGCCGCTAAACAAATGAAAACTGATGGCTGGTGGTGGCAGAATAAAGACTTAACAAACAAATCTATTAAAAAACAAATAGCACGCGAATTAATAACGAGTTTATTCCATAACTAATCTCGATGAATAATTATTAAATTATTTTCTATATATCAGAAACTTAAAATATTTAAGACTCACTAACATTTAAATAGTACAACGCTTTGTAATAATTACTTAATACACTAGACATTCTTCGGTAACAATTAATTCCTAAACTACTTCCAAACTTTAGGAGTTATCTAGATGTCTGTATATCTTGTAGAAAGAAACGAAGGAAGCTTGCCGATATATCGCCAAATTCGCGATGTGTTGGTTAATGAAATTCAGGAATTATATCAAGCAGGTGATTCATTACCTTCAGAAAATGAATTGGCGCAACGTTTCTCTGTTAACAGACATACATTACGCAGAGCCATTGATGAACTCGTTGCTGACGGTTTTGTAGAACGCCTCCACGGAAAAGGTGTCTATGTTCTTGAGCCAGCTATTTATTATTCTATCGGCAGCTCCACTCGTTTCACTGAAACACTTCAGTCACAAGGTCGTAGTACCACTAGCCGTGTTTTACGTAAACAAGTTATTGACGCAAGGGGTAGTGTTGCTTCACGTTTGAATCTAAACGAGGATGAGCAAGTACTCTTTATAGAAACGCTCCGAACCGTAGAGTCTAAACCCTTTTGCGTAATATCACATTTTATTCCCTTTTCTGGTTTTCAGAACGTATTGGAAAATTACGATACAGGCTCGTTACACGAGTTTTTAAAAACCCACCACAATATCAAATTAAAACGTGAAGAAAGCCTTATAAGTTCTGTACTACCTGAGATTGCTGATGCCAGCTTGCTGAATATGTCGAAACAAGCGCCAGTATTAAGAGTTAAAAGCTTGAATGTTTACCATAACACTAATATCCCATTTGAGTACGCCGTGACTCGATTTCGTGGTGATGCCACACAGTTATCAATTAAACCTTAATCAATAAATACTAATGAGGAAAATATTATGAAAATTAAAAATCTAATCGCCGTTGGCATGACAGTTGTTATGTTAACTGGAACGGCCTACTCCGCTAACCTACCAGATGGTTCCAAAGATAACCCTTTACGGGTACTGATGATACCTACTGATACTGGCACAGATGATATCACTAGAGATTATGCTCCCGTATTCGATGGTATTACCAAACACTATGGAATCCACTTTGATATCAAGGCAGGCAATAGTTATGCAGCTGTTATCGAAGGTATCTGTAACAATCAGGTAGATGTTGCATGGTTTGGACCTTATTCATATGGCGAGGCCAATGAAAAATGTGGTGTTGATCTGCTAGCCGTTGACGTTAACAAAGGCGAATCAGTTTACTATTCAGGTATCTTTACTCGTAAGGGTAATGGCGTGAAGACACTTAAAGATCTTAGAGGGAAAAGCATTGCCTTTGGAAGTACCAGCTCTACTTCATCGTTCAATTTTCCTGTAGCGATGCTCATAGCCGAAGGTATTGATCCTGTTAAAGACTTCAAAAAAGTAATTATTGCAGGCTCTCATTCTGCCTCTTTAGCTGCACTGGCTGAAGGAAAAGTAAATGCAGCCGCAGCATCTTATAACTCCTTTGGTAAAGCGGTAAAAAAAGGAGCCATCGACCCTACAAAATTTAAATCTCTGGCCAAATCACAACCGATTCCTAATCCGCCATTAGCAATGAATAAAGGGCTATCAGTTAAATTAAAAGCAAAACTACGAGAAGCATTCAACACCATTCACACCAAAATAGACCCAACAAAAATTCGCGGCTACGGCGGGAAAAAAGTTGATCGTTATAATGCCACTTTTGACGAGAAGAAGATCTATGCTGCATTGGATAAATTAGGTGCAGTAACAAAAGCAGTTAAGGTTGGCATGATAGATAAATCAGGTCAGCGTTAATCAATAATAATTTAACCTAAACGAGGGAATGCTTGTCATTTCCTCTTTAACTAAATATCGAGGTTTATCATGTTGAAATTTGAATCTGTAAGTCGTGTTTATGATGATGGTACTAAAGCCATTGACAATGTTTCATTACATATACGCTCTGGTGAAATATGTGTGCTGCTCGGCCCTTCTGGCGCAGGTAAATCTACCTTGATGAATATGGCGAATGGTGTTGTAGAACCTAGTAGCGGTGTAGTGAAGTTAGGTGACTTAATTTTAAATAAAAAAAATCGAACAACGATTCAACGTCGAATAGGTATGATTCATCAGCAATTACATCTAGTGCCACGCCTGTCAGTTTTACATAACGTGTTAGCGGGTCTTTTACCTGATGTCGAGTTATGGAGAAGCATAATTAAATCTTTTTCTGTTGAAGAGCAGCGCCGCGCTTGTGAGTTATTGGATGAAGTCGGAATGGAAGAAAAACATCTATTTCGTCGTGCCTCAGATCTTTCAGGTGGACAACAACAACGGGTTGCCATTGCACGTGCCTTCATTTCAAATCCTGAAGTGGTGTTGGCAGATGAACCCGTTGCCAGTCTTGACCCTGCGATGAGTCGCAGTGTGCTTGATAGCTTAAAAACAGCCGCTAAGCATCATGGCGCAACCGTCATATGTACATTACACCAGCTTGATTACGCATTGGAATTTGCTGACCGAATTATTGCGCTACGTAAAGGTGAAATATTTTTCGATGGTCACCCTGACGATTTAGATAGCGAAACACAGAACAAATTGTATCAACTTGAACAATCACAAAATACAACTATAGAGCAGGTTGCGGCATGAAGTTAGACATAGAACAAACCAAACCCTGGCAACAGTGGGAGCTGCATCATGCGGTAACACCGAAAAGCCTGATTATATTATTTATTTTGTTCATTGCCTTTTCATTTTCTGCACACAATACAGAATTGGACAAGGCAGCTGTTGAAACATCGAAGGCTGTATTATCTATTGTAGGTATTGGTGATTCACAGGTATTAGATGGCGCTTTACGATTTACAAGTAAAGCTTTTCCTATGCAGATATCCGAGCGTACCGCGATTAGCCGTTTAGATGATTTTGACCGTAATGCTTTACCCTTATTTTCTTATCTCGAAATGGGTGAAGAGCGCGAATATGATGCGCTTACAGAAATATGGACCATAGAGAAGTCTGAATACCTTGTTGAACCATTGGGTTATTTATGGAAAGTAACTGTAAAAATGTGGGAAACCATTGAAATGGGATTTTGGGGAACGGTTATATGCATTATGATTTCACTACCATTAAGTGTCCTCGCTAGCCGTAACTACACCCCGCATCGATTTGTTTATTCATTTGTACGCGGTTGGTTAAGTCTTCATCGTGCAATGCCTGAGCTTATTGTCGCACTGATTCTTGTCCTCATGTATGGATTTGGTCCGATAGCGGGAGTATTGGCACTCGCGATTCATACCAGTGGCGTATTGGGAAAATTCTTTGCGGACGAAATAGAAAACGCACCACCCGGTCCACAACTTGCGTTGAAAAGTTCAGGTGCCAGTGCTTTTAAAGTACTTCGTTATGCAGTATTCCCGCATGTATATCCTGCGTGGATAGCCTATGTGCAATATATCTTTGAGCGGAATATTCGAACAGCAACCATCCTGGGTATTGTCGGTGCAGGTGGCATTGGTATGGAGCTTAAAGGACGTTGGGACGTCTTTGATTATAGTCACGTTGCCACTATTCTTTTGGGGATTTTTATTACCGTTGTATTACTGGAGTATTTCTCACAAAAACTGCGTAAACATGCACTTTAATAAAAAAAGGTGTATGGATAATTCCATGCACCTTATCAATAAAAAACTTATCTAGATATCTAGAAGACAGGATTAAAAATGATTCAACGAACAAATTGGATTAGCGCATTAAAGACACTACCCTTTAATGAGCTGCTGGCTACCACAACAGAACTATCGTCAAACTGGACTTTGCGTCCAAAGTCACTACCGCAATCAGGTTTGGGAATGCTGAAAATAAAAGAAAGCGCCTTTAATGAAAAATTTTATTTAGGGGAATTTTGTCTTTCATCTGCCTGGTTAGAAGTAACCACACCAGAAGGACTCGTAGCAGAAGGTGCCGCACAAGTGATGGATGACAGAGTTGAGTTGGCTGAAGCACTCGCACTATGCGATGCAATATTATCAGCACAACTTCCTGGCTGGGAACAAGTGTCAACCATGGTTGAAAAAGGACTTTCGCTTCGCGAAGCAACTAGAACAGATCGTAAAAAAATGTTGGCTGATACTCAAGTTGATTTTTCATTACTCGACGATGCGGATAAAGGACAAGAGCATGTTAGCAATTGACCCTAGTTGGCAACCCGAAGCACAACAGGCCAATTTTCGTTTACTATTGGATGCAATGTCATACCCAGGGAAATACCTGAATTTAAATTATGTACCTAAAGACTATCCGATAGCATTAACTATTTTATCAACTTTGCTCGATGCTCAGGTATCTCTCGCAGACCCTCATAAACTTTTAAAAGATGAAGACTGGTTAATGTTACAAACAAAATCCGAACATCAGGATAATGCTAATTATATTTTATGTGATGCATCACAGATACCAGACTTTACTCCAAAACTCGGAACACTTAAAAGTCCTGAACAATCAGCTACATTGATATTGGTTGTCGATACATTGGGGGTTGGTGAACTTCAATTGAAGCTCACTGGCGCTGGAATTAAAGACCATAAAACCTTAAACGTTACTGGCATGAATAAAAAATGGTTAACCATGCGTAACGAATGGAATTGTTCCTTTCCTTTAGGTGTTGATTTTATTCTTATTGATAAAACTCAAATCGCCGCATTACCCCGAACAACTAAAGTGGAAATAAACTGATGGGGTATGTTGCCATTAAAGGTGGAGATCAAGCGATTGAAGGTTCTAAACAAGTCTTTGATTATTTACGCACTCGAAACAATGAGACTGCCACACCACTCGATAACAATATTATTGAAAATCAATTGAGACTGTTACATAGCAGAGTCTTATCTGAAGGTGGTGTATATCATCCACGATTAGCATCACTTGCTATCAAACAATCACAAGGTGATACGCTTGAAGCTGCTTTTGCTCTACGAGCCTTCCGTTCAACTCAGCCACGCCTGCTTGAAACACCTGTCCATGATACAAGTAATATGCGTATTACTCGTCGAATATCTTCCGCGTTTAAAGATATTTCGGGTGGGCAAATGTTAGGGGCAACAACCGACTATCATTTACGCCTAATGCGTATGGATTTGTTAGATGAATCACCAGAAAAATTCCGTGCAATTACAAAACAATGGCTAGAAAAAACATCTATTAAAGAAATTCCTGATACATTTCCAAAAGTGTTAGATAGTCTTAGAGCCGAAGGTTTGTTACCACCAGTGGAACAAAAAACTGATACTCAGTCGCCCTTTGACATAACTCGTGAACCCCTTATCTTTCCTGTCACTCGATCAGCCGCACTTGCCACAATGACAAGAGCTGAACAAGGATCGTTGTTGGCCATTGCCTATTCAAACATGCGTGGCTATGGCGATGTACACCCTACCGTTGCAGAGCTCCGTGTAGGTTATCTGCCAGTGTGCTTGCCACATCCTATTACAGGTGAGTTATGTGAAATTGGTGAAGTTGAAATAACAGAATGCGAAGTTGTTGCTATGTACGAAGAACAAAATGATGACAACAATAATAGTAAAAATAACAAGCCAACGTTTACATTAGGTTATGGCGCCTGTTTCGGCCACAACGAAGTTAAGGCTATCAGTATGGCCATTCTTGACCGTGCGTTACAAAAAGGAATCAAAGATGGACCATCAAACCCATCAGAGGATCCAGAGTTTGTTTTATTGCATGTTGATGGAATCGACTCAATGGGCTTTTGTACACATTACAAAATGCCGCATTATGTAACATTTCAATCGGACATGGACCGTCTGCGTGCAACTCAAGAAAACAGTAATGCCAGGGAATCATCTTTATGAACACTAACTATCCTTTCGGATTTCTTGACGAATATGCAAAAAAAGAAATACGCCGCAGCACATTAAAAGCAATCGCGATACCTGGCTATCAAGTTCCTTATTCCAGCCGTGAAATGCCAATGGGACGTGGTTTTGGAACGGGTGGGTTACAGCTTACCTTAGCGTTACTCGGAAAAGGTGAAACACTTAAAGTTATCGATCAAGGTTCAGATGATTCGGTTAATGCCGTTAACCTGCGCCGCTTTATTGAAATGACTTGTCAAGGCATCAACACAACTACTAAAACCGAAAATGCCGATATAATTCAGTCACGCCATCGTATTCCTGAGCAAGTGCTACGTGAAGATCAAATCATTGTGTTACAAGTTCCGTACCCGGATCCTCTGGTTGTGGTTGAACCTTCCGAAGACAAACGCAAAATGTTACATGGTGAAGGTGATTATTCACGCTTACTGGTCAAGCTGTATGAAGACATTGTTAAGTTTAATGAAATTACTATTTCGCATCGTTACCCGACCCGAATCAATAATCATTATGTTATTGATTCTTCACCGATCCCTCGCTGGGATGTGCCAAAACTAGATCAATCAAATGCACTGGTTTTGTTTGGTGCCGGACGCGAAAAAAAGATTTACGCAGTACCACCTTATACAAAAGCCGAACCATTAGCTTTTGAAGATGTGCCTTTCCGGGTTGAAAATTTCATAGATAAAAAAGGTCAACGTCGTGCATGTCAACGTTGCAGATGTACTTCCAGCTATCTTGACGAATTTACAGATTCAAAAACAGGCAACAAAGTCTATCAATGCTCTGATACTGACTGGTGTAAATCACAACAAACTTTAAGCGAATTAAATAATCAAAATGTTTCCGAGGCAGTCCATGAATAAAGGAATGGATAAAATTCTTGATGTTAAAAACTTGTCCAAAGTTTATGGCCCGGGCTGCCCATCCTGTTTTGAACTTACCGGCCCGAAATTCAACACCAATATTTGTCCGCGTTGCGGCAGTGTCATAGCGGCTCATAATGTCTCGTTTGATTTATATAAAGGTGAAATTCTCGGCATCATGGGTGAATCCGGTTCAGGGAAATCTACCGCAGTAAAGTGTTTGTATTTTGATCAAGAACCAAGTTCAGGAAGCGCACTATTTTCAGACGAAAAAAAACACTATGAATTATTTAAAATGAATTCAGCTCAACAACGGCATCTGGCAAATCATCACTTTGGTATGGTTTATCAAAACCCACACCAGGGGCTTAACTTTGATATTTCTGCTGGCGGTAATATAGCCGAACGTTTATTAATGTCCGAGGTAGATAACTACGCCGCCATTCGTGCCCGTGCTACCGAGTTACTATCACGTACTGAAGTTTTAGCCGAGCGCATGGATGAATTACCTAAAAATTTTTCTGGTGGCATGCAACAACGAGTACAAATATCCAAAGCTCTCGCAATCAATCCACCATTGCTGTTTCTAGATGAAGTCACTACAGGCCTCGACCTGTCGGTACAAGCTGCTATTCTAGATCTTATTCTTGAAATACAACAGCAACAACAAACTGCAATGATAGTTGTTACGCATGACCTTGGCGTTATTCGTTTATTGGCAAGCCGTACTTTAGTGATGAAATATGGCCGCGTGATCGAATCGGGATTAACCGATCAAATTCTTGAAGACCCTCAACATGCCTATACCCAACGTTTAGTGGCATCGGCACTGTAATCTTTTTAAGAGCAATATATTTAAGAGCAAAAATGATGAAAAAACATAATAAAACACCAATCCTGCGAGTTGAAAATTACTCAAAATATTTTGAATTACATGAGCAAACCAGGATTATCCCATCTTCACATAATGTTAATTTAGAAGTCTATTCAGGAAAATTAACAGCTCTCATTGGCCCAACAGGCTCTGGCAAATCAACGGTTCTGAAAGGTATCTACCGAACCTATTTACCCAGTAGCGGACGTTTACTTTTTAGAACACATGACAACAAAGAAATTGATCTTGCTCAGTCAGACGAGCATAAAATTCTTGAATTAAGACGTAACGAGATTAGTTTTGTAACACAATTTCTGCATGCTCTACCACGACAAGCTACTGAAGACATCGTTGCTCAACCGTTAATTCAACATGGTATGGAAGAATCAGAAGCGATAAATATTTCTCGCGAGATGTTAGACGCGATGAATTTACCTGAACGGCTATGGGGGATATCACCTGCAACTTTTTCAGGTGGAGAAAAACAGCGTGTTAATCTGGCAAGAGGTTTGGTATCACGACCGAGATTGTTACTGTTGGATGAGCCCACAGCCAGCCTCGATCCGACAACAACGGAAAGAGTTGTATGTTTAATTGAAAACTTAAAACGAAGCGGTGTTGCAATGTTGGCTATTTTCCATCACCCGGAATTAGTTGAGCGTATGGCTGATATCGTTGTACAACTACAACCGCTTATCGAAACAGAAACAATACTAAAGGAAACAGCATAATGAAAACATATTTAACCAATGCACGCGTTGTGCTAACCGATTCTATTATTGAAGATGGTGCAGTACTTATAGAAGATGGAAAGATCATCTCAATTAATCCGGAAAATGTAAAAAATTCAAAAAGCATTGATCTAAATGGTCAATTATTAATGCCCGGTATAATCGACTTACATTGTGACGCACTGGAAAAAGAAGTTGAGCCACGTCCCGGTGTTCACTTTCCATTAGACTTTGCTTGTTCTCAAGCCGATAAACGCAATGCCGCTGCAGGCATTACTACCATTTATCATGCTCTGTCCTTTGCCCATGATGAACTCGGGGTTAGAAACAATAATTTTGCCGCAGACATTGCACGAGCAGTCCATCAATGGCAACCGCATGCATTAATCGATAACCGAGTACATTGTCGTTATGAAATAACCGATGAAACAAGCCTAGCCATCTTAAAGCAGTTACTTGATGATAATGCAATGCATTTAATTTCTATGATGGATCATACGCCAGGTCAGGGACAATTCAAAGACATGGCGGCATATCATAATTACCTGTCACGTACTTATAAAAAAACAGCCGATGAAGTCGAGGTTATTCTTGAACGTAAACTCATTGCCGCAACCGGTGCCTTTGAACGTATGCAAGAACTTGCCTCTAGCGCACATCAGGCAGGTATTTCAGTTGCAAGCCATGATGATGATTCAAAAGAACGCGTTGATACCATGACCGGCATTGGCGCTGATATTTCCGAGTTTCCTATTACACTAGAAGCAGCTCAAGCTGCTAAAGCAGCTGGCATGTCAACTATTTTTGGCGCACCAAATATATTGCGCGGTATAAGTCAATCGGGTTCAATGAAAGCAATAGAAGCTATTCATAAAGGCGTAGCGGATTGTCTCTGTGCAGACTATTCACCTGCATCACTGATTGTTGCAGTCTTTAAACTTCCTGAACTATCTGAGTTAGATCTTCCTGCTGCGATACGACTGGTAACAAGTAATCCGGCAAAAGCTGCACGCCTGAATGACCGTGGTGAAATAGCAGTTGGTAAACGCGCCGACCTTATTGCGGTTGATACCCCTGCAGGCTTACCTCAAGTTACAAACGTATGGAGTAAGGGGTCTTCGGTTTATCAAGTGAGTTATAACCATGGCTAAGCTTTATTACATTATCGGCGGTTCAGGTGCTGGCAAGGATAGTCTTATCAATTACATTCAAGAACATTTTCCTGAAAAGGCACCCATTAAAATAGTTCAGCGATATATAACACGTCCAGAGGATGCTGGTGGTGAAAATCATATTTCATTATCAGAAAATGAATTTCTAAAAATGAAAGAACTCGATTGTTTTTGTATGGACTGGTTTAGCCATGACACATATTACGGCATTGGCACAGAAGTAAAAAATTGGATGTATGCAGGTTATAGCGTTATCGTAAATGGATCTCGCGGCTATCTTATTGACGCTATCAAAACATTCCCGAACATTGTTCCGGTTTTAATCCGCGTCGATCCTGTCAGATTAAGTGAACGTTTATTTTCACGTGGACGGGAAGATTACAAAGAAATACAAAAACGTGTCGCTCAAGCCATACGACTTGATAATAACGTTAGCCACCCTCACCTTCAAATAATCGATAATAATGGCTCATTAGAAGAAGCTGGCAAGAACTTGATTCATTTAATTAATAATAATATTAAAATTAAATGCGCCTGACATTATTAGGCTCAGGCAATGCTGGTGGCATGCCATTATATGGTTGCAACTGTGAACGATGTCAGGAAGTTAACAAAAAACCTCATCTTCGACGAGGCCCGGCCTGCGCACTCATAGAAAATAAAGGTAAACAATATTTAATAGATGCCGGTTTAATGAATCTTGCAGAAAAGTATCCAAGTGGATCCTTAGATGCTATTCTCCTGACCCACTTTCACCCTGACCATGTTCAAGGTTTGTTTCACTTACGTTGGGGAACAGGCAATAAGATACCAGTTTACTGTCCACCGGATAGTTCAGGCTGCGCCGATCTTTTTAAACATTCAGGCTTACTGGACTTTAATAAACAAAAAAAATTCATAAGCTTTACGCTTGATGATTTAAAAATAACACCGCTACCATTAATACATTCTAAAGTAACCTTTGGTTATTTGTTTGAACACAATAAACAACGCATTGCTTATCTTACCGATACAAAAGGCCTTCCACCAAACACACTTACCTGGCTTCAAAAATCACCACTAGATCTATTAGTCATTGATACCAGTTTTTCACCTCAACAAGAGTCTTCCGGGCATAATAATTTAAATGACACTCTGGCAATACATTCGCAGTTACAACCAAAACGTACTGTTCTCACACATATCTCTCACGAGTTTGATGTTTGGTTAAATCAAAATGAAAATATTCTTCCAAAATCTGTCATAGCTGCACACGATAATCAAAATGTATTTCCTCTTTAAAATCTTATGACGAATGCGTTGTTTATAATTAGCTTGTCTGTACTGATGCATGTCGTGTGGAATTTACTCGCTCGGCATGTTAAGGCACGTTGTAATTTTTTATGGTGGGGATTACTAGTACACCTTGTTTTATTAGGTCCATGGGCACTTTGGCGATTAGTTGTAGATAGCCACTGGAATTACACACTTGTTATGGCAATGTTTGTCACAGCCATGGCCAACACACTTTATTTTATTACCTTGCGCAAAGCGTATCATTTTGCTCCAGTAGCATTGGTTTATCCCATCGCAAGAAGTTCACCCGTCTTAATTGCTGCTTGGGCATGGTGCCTATTTGATCAACCAATCGCAACAAGTGGAATAATCGGAATAACTATTAGCGTCATCGGCCTCTGGCTATTAGCCTCAACATCAAAAAAAGGCGATACCGCTCATGCTCTACCCTGGGCTTTATTCGCAGCATTCTCAACCAGCATCTATTCTTTAAGTGACAAAGTCGCCGTTACCTATCTTCCTACATTTGGCGCACAACTTGGTTTCATTACCATTGGTTATGCGGCCTCTTTCGTTGGGCTAACCTTAATTCAATACAAAGAGAGTAAATATTTTTATCCACAATGCCGACCTCAATTGCATTATATTCTAATCGGCGGTTTATTTATTGGTGTAGCCTATGCACTGGTTGTGCGTGCAATGCTGGAACTTCCAGCAGCGTACGTTGTAACATATACTAACGCCGGCATTGTTATCGCAACCATATTATCTATTTGGCTGTTTAAAGATAAAGAACACTGGAAACAGCGTTTATTGGCTGTTCTTATAGTTTGTATAGGTTTAGTTATATTAGGGACTTACAGATAAGGTTTGTTTTTGCTTAAGTAGTTGTTGAGATTATATTTTAATTAGGTGGAAATTAACAATTAGTACTCAGCTACAACAACAATCATAACAAAATTAAAATAGTAAAAAGCACAGCCACGGATATTCTCAAATGACCGTGCTTTTGTGTTACTTTTTAACTATCTTCTTTATCAAAAAGCTCTTCAAATTTAAGTAGTTGAGTTTCACCGTTTGAATCATCAACACCATCATTATCATTAACAATATAAGCTGTACCTTTTTCGTCAACCATTAGTCCTTCTACTTTCTCAAGCACTAGACCACCGGTTTCTTTTAAGTCGCTCATTAAGTCACGAACTAAACTTTTCGTTACTACTGGTATAGTTGCCACATCGCTTGTAGCAGAAGCCGGCGTAAATCCTTTCGTCGAGAACTTATAAAGGCGTTTAATTGCGGCATCCGGTCCACCCTGATTATCACGCTCGATAACAGCAAACTCGTCATTACCAAGATATGTGATATCCGATAAGCCAACCCAGCCACCATTTATAGATAAAGGTGTTTCAATTGGATAATAGAAAAATTTCCATTCGCTAGTCGCAGTATTGTATTGACCTATACGAACATGGTCACTTAGGTCACCCGCCCATTCACGCTGAAAAGCAACATACACGATTTCAGATAACTCAGTGTCTACTGTGGTAACACCTTCAAAACCAAAACGAACCTGAAGATTATTGACTGTTTCAGGTAATTTTACCACTTCATTAATAACACCTTTCTTACTTACACGTAACAAAAGATTAAATGTTTCAAAAGGTTTAGCATTGCTACCTATAGTACCTTTACCTTCTGAAACCATCCAGAAGCCACCTTCCTTACGAGTCGTGATACCTTCTGGATCCAGATTTACTGTACTATCGCTATTCACCATTAGTGGGTTTATTGCCGCCAACTTACCCATCATATCTTTAAGAATAATTTCTTTAGTGATTTTTGCAGGTGTATTTTCAATATCCAACTTTAAGATGCGGCTCTTTTTATAAAAACTATCTTGTACAGTATAAGCCGTACCTTCATCTTCGCGATCCATAGCTAAACCAGACAAAGCACCCCATGGAATAGGTGTCCCATCACCACGGTCTTTAGATACGACAGTCGGATAATTTGTTCCTTTACCATGCTGGTATATAGTGAGTGCTGAGCGAATTTTATCACCGCGGTCATCTTTTTCGCCTGCGACAACAAAAAGATTACGCTGAGGAATCGCTAACAAACCTTCTGGTTTTACTGCTGTTGGTAAGACCTGCATAAGTTTTGGTGCATTTTTTTTATTTTGAACATTATATACAAGAACAACACTAGCTCGCTCAGAGCCAATAAATAATAATTTGTTCTCACCAAATTTTCCAAACTCTGCATTCTCTGGCTCGTTGCCTTTTTTCCCTGCACGCTTATCAGGGAAATGACCATGCCGTACAATAGTATGCTCTACACTGTTACCTGATTCATAAGCTACGCTACCATTTTTATTAAATACCGTAAAACCACGACTGCCACCATCAAGATCACCTTCATCGGCAGTGACAAATTGCGTATCCGATATCCAGCTAACGCCATCGGGCTCACGTGGCACATTAGAAAGCGAATTATTTAAATCAATAAGTTTATCTTTTGCAGTATCGATCTTATCTAAATCAACCGTACCGGCACTAAAATGATTAACAATATCACCACTAGCTAGATCAACAAGTGCAATATGATTATTTTCCTGCAAGGTTACAACAGCAAGGTTATCATTATTAATATCAACATATTCAGGTTCGGGGTCATTAGCAAAACGCATTCCTGTCAAACCACTTAAATTAACATTACGAATACCCCAGTCAGCAGGCTCACCAACCATATCAACTATGACCATATATCCAGCGGGTGCCTGTGGTGGCGCACCATCACCTAAATCTTCATCACGTTCATTTTCAATCACGATAGCAGCATAACGACCATCTGGACTAACAGCGATAGAATCTGGCTGGCCACCTAAATCAATAGTTTTAACCAAGCTACGTGATTGAATATCAATAACTTGTAAGTTGCCACTTGGTGTAACAAAACTTAATGACGTATTCACTGCAGCCAATGCATACTGCCCCGCCACCGTAACTGAAGTCGGCTCACCACCAAGAGCAGTTATACCCGCAGCCATTGGTTTCGATGGATTGGTAATATCGACATAACCAAGGTTATCTGTTTTACCGTCTGTATATATAAGCGTATTTCCATCTTTAGTAACTGCTACAATCTCGGCAATTGTTTTTTTCGTAATATCTGTATTTAAATAAACAGGAAAAGTCGCTATACGCTTAAATTTATTTTCGTTGTCATCATCCGCAATAGCAGTTGATACAGACAAGACCATCGATATTGCGGCTGCAACAACGCTCATTTTATGCATTGGTAAATGTAACTTCATGTATTTTCTCCAGAAAATAAGTATGTTTCAATTTTTACGATACTTTAAAGGAGAAATATGACAGGAATAAGTTTGTATAATTACAAGTAGGTTACAAGATACTGTAATAACTACATCAAAATTCAGATATGAAAAATATTAGATTGTAAAAGAGAATTTGATTCTAAATTCATTTGTTATTTTATGACAGAAAAGCATGCACTTGATAAATCTCATTTAGCCCATTACAAAAACCGAAAAAAATAAAATCGTTAGCTAATTAAACTTCAAATTCCACCAGTTTCTACTATCATATATGTATGACATAAATATTACACAAAGATGTCATTTTTGTTTCCTTTTAAAATTTTCTATCGATTTACTTTTACGAAGCATAGTCGATAAAACGCACAAGAAAGTGACTCACAATGAATACAACTTATATCTGGTGGAAATTTCTATGTTTTACCGCCGTCATTAATATTTTCATCTGGCTGGCTGCTATATGGATGCACTCGGATGTGCAGGGCTTTTCATATTCACAGCCAATATTATCTGGAATCTACGTGTTAGTATGTGCATTTCGCTCGTTCTATCCAAGAATCGATTTAGAACGTTATTGTTTATTTGATACACCAATATCATCCGTAGCGCTTGGTCGAACATTAGCGACCATAGCCGAAATATGTTTTAGTATTCAAGTTGCTCTTTTAATCTATGATTTAGGTGTTCTGCTTGATTCATCAACCATTATTTACACATCCTACGCAATAGTACCTATTATTGTTTTAGCTCAAATTAGCTGCTGGTATGCCGCCCTTACACTAAATCACATATGGCATGGTGTGGAGGAATCTGCCTGGGTTGTAATGCTTGTATTGGCCGCAGGTTGTTTTGTTGCTGGCTTCACAACGCTAGACGGTGTCTATAAAGTGCTAATGGGGGTCGGGTTATTAAGCTGCGTAGGTAGTGCTTACATCATGTTATTTATCGATATCCCGATGTATTTTTCAAGAAAGAAAGATGGTTCAGAATCAGGAATAAAATATCTAACAATTGAAGAAGGAATTCAAGATGCGGTAAGTCGGCGAGTTCAAACCAGCGACTGGGATATATGGAAGAAAGAAGCGATATGGATTACCCCTTACTTTACCGTTGGCGTTTGGCTAAGCATCGGTATGGCAGTAATAAATTTTAATGTTTAACGGGCTCTTGATCTATATCTGAGCTAAATGATTTAATTGAAATTAAAAAGAAGGATAGATAATGGCTATTCACCATCGTCTATCCTTTTTTTATTTTCCAAGAAAATCTTTAGAGCATTAGCACTGTCATATTCACTTAATGTGTTGTTGTTTGACCCGATGCGTTGTACCCCGATACGTGATGCATGGGATCAAGTAATTCACCTCTGAATAAATGTAAAGGTGACTTGTGGTAGATTTTAATATCATGATATGGATCTGTAACAATTTTAGTAAACCACACCAGACCTGACTGTACACCTTTAATAAAAAATAAATGTATCGTTCTGAAAAGTAAGCCACCAGCACCTACTGCAATCCAGAGGATGCTTACGTTATAGATAAAACCATACACATCAGTGAATGCATCGACAGTACCAAACAAGTCAGGTGAAATGAGAACAAGAAAAGGACTCATTACCCAAATTGATATAAGGATGATTTTACGTTTCAAGTTAAAACCAACTTTAATTGCTTCTTTATGTTCATTTGTTGCCTGATTAACTTCATCGTACTCTAGCGGTTCAAAAAAGAAATGCCCGGACTGACGTAACCCCATTGCTAGTAACCAACCGAATATGACCGTTAAAACAGGATTAATGAATAGAAAAACGTATGAAAATAAAAAACAGATGGCACTCAGAAAATGTAAAGACTGATTAATACGGCTCTGATGATAGTAGCGATGGTCGTCCCAGCGCTGTTCTTTAAGTTCTTCAATAAAATTCATTTTGTCACCTGTATCATTTTGGCTATTGTATTGGTGACATGATAGTTGGGCTTTATTTCAACAAGATGACAGAGATATAACCTTTTTATGTCAAATTTCAAAAGTTATTAATAGTATTAAAATCATTCCATATGAGTAAACAATGATTCACCCATACGAATACTATTACCTTCTTTAATTCCTTTTACCAGTTCCACTCCGTTATTTGCAAATACAATAACAGTTGAACCATGCTGAAAATATCCTAACTCATCGCCTTTACTAAAGGACACATCACAGGGGATTTTATTGGGTCCTTTATATTTAAGGCTGAGCGTTTCTGTTAAAAACTTAAATTTAAGACTGGCAACAAGTATTGCCGCGACAGGAACCAGAGTGATTGAAGTTTTTGAATCTTCCAACTCAATATCAACCACCGCACGTTCATTTTTACAGAATAATTTTTCCACTCTCTTGAGGGCAATTGGGTTTACATTCCAGGTATCTCCTGAAATATAGGTTACTTCAGAGACTTTTCCTGCATAGGGAGCATGAAAGCGGTGGTACATTGTCGATTTAAGACGCAGCGTTACATATAAGCCATTTCGATATCTTTCAACCAGACTATCATTGACCAATAAGTCTTTTAATGTATAAGGGAAACCTTTCGCCTGTATTAATTCAGTACCATTAATTTTTCCGTGTGCACCGACAATGGCGTCGCAAGGACTTACTATAATATTAGAATCTGTATTTATTTTCCGCGCATTGGGTTTTAGCTCGCGAATAAAGCAATCATGTAAACTATTGAACCTGATTTTCTTTGCTTCGCTTAAATCCAGATCATCGGCAAACAATTTCCAAACCGTTAAGGTTAAATAACGCACTAGCGGGTTTTCTATTCGACTGAACCAACCCATAAATAGGGTCGCGTAACGCCTTGGGATACGATTGGTAAGAAGAAAATTAAGATCTTCTTGTTGCGACAAGCGTTTAAGAATTGACGATTCAGACATACCACAACCTTTAATATCCTTACAGAACGACATAACTCACCACAACGTGGCTTAACTTATCTACTATACGGCAGTATTGTGACGAATTTATTAAACATTGAAATTAAAATTGATACAGCATTTAAACTGCCTATATCACTCACCTGTCATAAAATCTTCAAATTATTTAAATCCCTCTGTCACATAAGTGGTCTTAAATTCACTTTATTCATAATAAACCAGAGGATTACACTATGAATTTACAGCGACACGAAAAATACAGGTTTAGGTCAATATGGATTTCAGATACGCATCTGGGAACCAAGCATTGTCATGCCGAATCATTGCTGAAATTCTTGTCTGTAACGGATTCTGAATATTTATATCTGGTCGGTGATATTGTGGATCTCTGGGCGATGAAAAAATCAATTCATTGGCCAACCGAACATACAGAAATACTAAAACTGATTCAGGATAAAGCCGATAAAGGTACAAACGTTATTTATACGCCGGGCAACCATGATAATGAACTGCGCTCATTTTGCGGCAAGCGTTTTGGAAATATACGCGTAGAAGCACATGCTAAACACAATACTCTGGATGGACGGCAGTTGCTAGTATTGCATGGCGACCAAATCGACCCGTTAATGCAAGCGCATTGTGGGCGCTTGTTAAATTATCTTGGTGATGCGGGTTACGAATTTTTACTAAGGATTAATCGGCATCTGGGGCGAGTACAAAAAGCGCTTGGAATGAAATACTGGTCATTAGCGAGTTTAATTAAGAACAATTTGCGTAATGCAATGAAACACGTAGAGACCTATGAGCATTTACTTGCCAGCTTCGCTCGTGACTATGAAGTTAATGGTGTAATCAGTGGACATATTCACGCACCCAGAATTCAAGCCTTCAGTGATATGGATTACTTTAATACCGGTGACTGGGTTGAACATTGCACTGCACTAGTCGAAACGGATTCGGGTGAGATTAAGTTAATTACATGGTCTGAAATGTTAGAAATTATCAATCAAGACAGACTGTCCACTCAATCAATCGCAGCATAATCTAAAGGAATTTATATTATGTATGACAAAGTCTTTAATGTTGATATGAAATTATGTGGATTTTTTAATAAAGCATGTCACTACAAAATGATTAATAAAGCTTTCTCTGTTATTTCTAGACTTGGTAATGGAATATTCTGGTATGCGCTAATGATACTCCTACCCTTTATTTATGGGATTTCGGCAACATTAGTGGTATTACAAATGGCGATAGCCGGCCTAAGCGGCTCACTTATTTATTATATTCTCAAACGAGGCATAGAAAGGCCGCGACCTTATGTTGTGAATGAATTAATAAAACTAGGTACTCAACCACTCGATCAGTTTAGCTTCCCCTCCGGGCACACTTTACACGCAGTAGGTTTCAGTACAATTGTATGTTTTTATTACCCCGAATTAACACTCGTACTGTTACCGGTTACCGCACTAATCGCAATATCACGAATGCTACTTGGCTTACACTACCCGTCTGATGTTCTAGTTGGTGCTGGAATTGGTTTGCTAATGGCTATAATGGTTCTTAATATTTTCAATTAACATCCTTTCTTTACTTGATTGATTCAAACCATTAAATTTCTGATTTTATCCTTAATCATAATAATGTAACCATCCCCAAGTACATTTATTACTTATTTATACGGAGAATTTTAAAATGGATATGATAGCTAAAAACAGCCCGCCTCGTTATTCTACGTTCATATTAAATAACGAATGGCATTCAAAAATCATCGGCATTTTAGTTGGTGTATTAATGCTAAGTATTTACTTGTGGATTATAGGTGGCGTGACAAATTTACTTCGTCACCTGTTCGAATTTGCCATTTCTAACTGGACACATGGTGCAGAATCTATGATTAAAGACGTTGTCATTATGCTTGCAGCACTTGAGCTTATTCGAACGCTGCAATCTTATCTTGCAGTCGGTCGTGTTAAAGTGACCTTTATTTTAGATGCTGCCCTAGTTGTACTCATCGGTG
>Ga0316205_10001634_pt1 | contig 26994 bp, 28 predicted proteins | sample 3monthpyrite_MG_FD_204941 | JGI IMG/M metagenome (GOLD analysis project Ga0316205, IMG submission 204941) | Microbial mat bacterial communities from mineral coupon in-situ incubated in ocean water Damariscotta River, Maine, United States -... | ecosystem: Environmental > Aquatic > Marine >... | reverse complement strand
TTACACTCATCTTTGGTGCGAATCGACTCGATGTATCCAGTTATCACTCTGGCATCATGGTTGCAATTGCGTTTGAATCAATCGTCAAACTTATCGCCTTAGTTACTATAGCCGTGTTCGCCTTAACACTGTCTACGGGTTTCGATGCTAGTGCAATAAATAATAGTGCGAATGCCGTTTTTCAACAGTCAACACTTACACCTTCTTTCTGGGTGCTTACTTTAGTCTCAGCAGCAACCATTTTTTGCCTGCCGCGCATGTTTCAGATTACGTTTGTTGAATGCTTAAGTGATCGACACCTGAAATTTGCACGCAAAGGTTTTAGCCTGTACCTGATAGCAATTGCCTCTGCCGTTTTCATTATTTCCTGGGTAGGAAACCAGGTTCTTGCGAATACCAATGTTGCCAGTGATAGCTATGTGCTCGCACTACCACTAGGTTCAGGTAACCAGGCACTGGGCCTACTTGCTTTCATCGGGGGTTTTTCAGCCGCCACGGCAATGATCATTGTCGCGTCACTCACACTGAGTCAAATGCTGAGTAACGATGTCATTCTGCCATTATTAATCAGACAACAAAAAAGTCGTAATTCTATTCCTGATTATTCACGTTCACTTATTTTAACCCGGCGCCTAACTGTGGCCGCTATCATATTTATGGCCTGGTTATACCAACATAGTCTGGCAGAAAATGTTGCACTAACAGAAATCGGTCTCATTGCTTTTGCACTGGCAGTGCAATTAGCCCCCGCCATTATTTTTGGGCTTTACTGGCATCGTGGCAATGCGATGGGAGTGTTTGCAGGTATTGGCTGCGGCGTAATTATCTGGTTTATAACATTGATGTTGCCGCTACTGAATAATGCCGGCTTTATAAGTGGAAATTTAATACAGCACGGCCTGTTGGGGTTTGAGTTTTTACGACCCAATAATTTTTTAGGATTCACTTTTAGTGATGCGTACACACGTGGCGTCGTATTAAGTATTGGCGCGAATGTCGTTGCCTATTATCTGATTTCTTCGTTAGACAAAACACGCTTGTCTGACAGAATACAGGCACTTGCTTTTGTTAATCAAAAACGTCCTCAACAATTAACAACTGCTGAAGATATAAAAATTAACAAATCAGATCTAAGCACAATGTTGAGCCAGTTTCTTGGTGATTCGGCTACTGAACGTCTTATAAATAGTGAGCAGCGACCCGAGCTGGTTTTTGTCAGTCATAAATTACTCGACCATGCAGAGCAGGCATTATCAGGTGTTGTCGGTGTTGCTTCCGCACGCGCACTGTTGAGCAGCCTGAGCAGTGGTGAAAGTTTGGGTGTTGAAAATGTTGTTAATATTTTTGAAGAGACGACTCGCACACTGCAGTTTAATCAGGATATGTTATTCGCATCATTTGAAAGCATCTCGTCGGCAATAAGCGTGGTTAACGCCGATTTAAAAATTGTTGCCTGGAATAAACGTTATGAACAAATGTTTAATTACCCGGAGGGCATGTTACGTGTAGGCCGCCCCGTTGAAGACCTGGTTCGTTTTAATGCTGAACGTGGCATGTTAGGTGCTGGCGCAATAGAAGCTCAGGTAAATAACCGACTCGGACACTTAACAGCTGGCAGACCTTACCGCGTAGTCAGAAACCATAACCAGGGTGTTATCGAAATAAAAGGTCGCCCGTTGCCCCACGGTGGTTACATTACCACTTACGATGATATCAGCGAATTTATTAATGCACAGAACGAACTGGAAAAAGTTAACCTGAGTCTCGAACAACGTGTTCGCGAACGTACAGAAGAAATAGAAAAAATTAATCAGTCACTACGTGAAGAAGTTGAAAAACGCAGTGTTACAGAAATAGAATTAATAAAAGCAAAATCTATTGCCGAAAAGTCTAATGCCAGTAAAACACAATTTCTTGCCATTGCCAGCCACGATATTTTACAACCACTCAATGCGGCTAATCTCTATGCCAGTGCACTACTGGAAAGACCCAGTTCAGATGACCCGAAATTAACAGCAAGTCTACAACATTTACAGGGCGCCATCCGTTCTGCAGAGCTTATCATCTCAAACCTGCTGGAAATATCTCGTCTTGATACCGGTTCATTAAAAGCAAAAACAGAATGTTTTGCACTTACGGATATATTGGAACCGCTGGTTCATGACTTTCGTGTGCAAACCAATACGGATGTTCTCTTTCACTATCAACCCACGTCACTATGGACAGAGTCAGACCCTAAATACTTACGCCGTATTTTACAAAATTTTCTGTCTAACGCCGTGAAATATACCAGCAAAGGAAAAATCCTGATCGGTTGTTTGCGACGAGGCTCACGAATAGAGGTATGCGTATACGACACCGGACCGGGAATTTCTGAAGCACATCAGCAACGTATTTTTGATGACTTTTATCGTGTCACCAGTAATGTTGATGGCGCTGGTTTAGGCCTGGGTATTGCGCTGCGTTTTTCTCACCTGCTAGGACATCAAATTCACGTAGAGTCTCGTGATGGCAAAGGCAGTCTGTTTTCACTCTTACTTCCACTACGTGAAAAACAGGCAATACGAAATAATTTAAAAACAACCAGCATCAATTCTGGCCTGGAAGATTTAAATATTTTTTACGTTGATGATGAAGAGAATAATATACATGCACTCGGCACTTTAATAGATAGCTGGGGCTGCAAACTTTCAAGTGCAAATAACCCTGAGTCAGCTGAAAAATACGCAGAAGAAAACAATTCACCGGATGTGATTTTGATGGACTATCAACTTGGTAGCGATTTAAATGGTTTACAACTTGCAGATAAGTTACGTGAAAAGTGGAACGATATACCGGTGTGTGTTGTATCTGCCGCACCGGATGAAGATCTGTCGGTACGGGTTAATAACCATGGTTTTGATTTTTTGCGTAAACCGATCAAACCAGGAAAACTTAGAGCGCTACTGGAAAGATACCTGCAACGTTAACGTATCTAAGAGTTATCATTTAAAGACATCTTACTGAGCATAATGACTGCCTGTGTTCGGTTACTGATACCCAACTTACGAAACAGCGCAGTTATATGCGCCTTAACTGTTGCCTCGGTAATACCCATTTCATAACCAATCTGTTTATTCAACCAGCCTTCACGTAAATAACAAAGCACGCGATATTGTTGTGATGTTAGCGTTGCTATTTTAGCTGCAAGATCTTTTTCTTCTTCATTAACAGGCGTTAAGCTGTTTCGGTAATCTTCTGGCACCCAACGACCGCCATCAAGCAGTGTTAATATTGCTTCATGTATTAATTGTGGGGAGCACGACTTAGGAATATAACCACTCGCACCATGGCCCATCGCCCGATTAATTGTGTCGCCATCTTCATCTGCAGAAATAATGGCCACCGGAATACTCGGAAACTTTTCACGTACGAGAATCAGGCCGAATAAATCCTGACTGCCCGGCATATGCAAATCAAGTAATAACAGATCGATTTCATCATTATGCTCAAGCGCTTTAATCGTGCTATCCAGGTCCATAGACTCACCGACGATAGAATCCGCATAATGCCGTTTAATGACTTCAAGTATGGCATTACGAAATAACGGGTGGTCATCTGCCACATGAAACTGATACATCAAGACACTCCATTTTGCAAAGCAACATCTTAGCTTAACTTGTTTACGCTATCGACACTTACTAAATCAAAGCAGTTCATTTATAAATTATTCTAACGATTCAAACGCCCTTCGATCAACTCATCAACCACATCTGGTTCGGCTAACGTAGACGTATCACCGAGATTTTCAAAATCATTGTGTGCGATCTTACGCAAAATACGCCGCATGATTTTACCTGAGCGTGTTTTTGGTAAGCCGTTAGTCCATTGAATTAAATCAGGCGTTGCAACCGGCCCTAATACTTTACGCACATGATTACGTAATTCAACCGATGTCTCATCCGTTGGCTCGATACTGCTGATTGCTGAAACATAAACGTAAATAGCCTCACCTTTAATCTCATGGGGGTAACCCACAACGGCGGCTTCTACTACTGACGAATGAGATATTAAAGCACTTTCTATTTCAGCTGTTCCCAGACGATGTCCTGATACATTCAACACATCATCAACACGGCCGGTAATCCAGTAGTATCCATCTTCATCTCGACGTGCTCCATCACCGCTAAAATACATACCTTCATGGGTACTGAAATAAGTATCAATAAACCGTGAGTGGTCACCCCAAATAGTACGCGCCTGTCCTGGCCAACTATCAAGAATAACCAGATGACCACTATTTTCACCCTGCAGAATATCGCTGCTCTGGTCGACTAATGCTGGCTGTATACCAAAATATGGATTAGTTGCTGAACCCGGTTTTAAATCAGTCGCACCGGGCAAGGCGGTAATCATATGACCACCGGTTTCAGTCTGCCACCAGGTATCAACGATCGGGCATCGCCCGAGACCAAACTCATCATGATACCAGCGCCAGACATCGGGGTTGATCGGCTCACCCACTGTTCCAAGAATACGTAAAGACTCACGACTGCTACTTTCTACTGCCGCTGCCTTATCTGACATAAGTAAACGCACTGCCGTTGGCGCGGTATAAAATTGCGTTACTTTATGTTTATCGATGACTTCACCAAATCGACCCAGACCAGGGTAAGTCGGCACACCTTCAAACATTAACGTAGTTGCACCCGATGCCAATGGCCCATAAATAATGTAACTGTGACCGGTAATCCAACCGACATCGGCAGTACACCAGTAAACATCACCATCCTGATAATCAAACACATGTCTGAATGTTGAAGCCGAATATAACAGGTAACCTGCACTGGTATGCTGCAGTCCTTTAGGCTTACCCGTTGAACCCGATGTATACAAAATAAAAAGCGGATGCTCGGCTGAAAATGATTTTGCCTGATGTTGATCACTGACTTTATCAGTAACTTCGCTATACCAAACGTCTCGCCCTTCAACCCAGTCGACTTCATCACCTGTATTTTTTACTACCAGTACAGACTCTACACAATCGGTTCCATCAAACGTCAATGCATCATCAACACTGATTTTCAACGGAATAGATCTGGAGCCCCGCTTACCCATGTCTGCAGTAACAACAACTTTAGCACTGCAGTCAGCAATGCGGTCTGCCAGCGCATTAGCGGAAAAACCACCAAAAACAACCGAGTGAATAGCGCCAATACGCGCACAGGCCAACATGGTATAAGCTGCCTCAGGAATCATCGGCATATACAACATAACGCGGTCACCCGCCTCTACACCCATTTCCTCCAATGCATTGGCTAGTTTGCAGACTTCAGCATGTAACTCTTGATAGGTAATATTGCGACTGTCATCAGGCTCATCACCTTCGAATATAATTGCTGTTTGCTCTGCCCGATCTGCAAGATGACGATCAACACAGTTAACACAGACATTTAACTCACCATCTTCAAACCAACGAATATGCAAATCTTCTTTAGCCAATGAAACATCTTTAACTTTTGTAAACGGTTTACTCCAGTCAAGTGTAAACGCCTGATCAGACCAAAACGCTTCATTATTGTCTACAGATTCTCTATACATCTCATTGTATTTTTCACTGTCTAGCAGATACTCCCGGTCAGCATCTTGCTTTACGGGATAAACTGTATCAATGGTTGAATCTGTGTTGCTCATGCCTGTGTCCTCAGCCTAAATATAGTTCCTCTCATCATTATCTTTTGCATAACAATAAACAATTAGACCATCGTCTAGACCGTCATCAAAACCCGCTTTTTACAACATAGCCTGCCCTACGACTTTAGTAGAACATAGACCAATATCTAATAGCGTTTATCCTCACTTAAGGTGAACCTTTGCGAACCACAACATAAGGGGAGTCTTTAATGAGTTCTTTCAATAAAAAAATATTAAGCAAGGAGCTGGCCACTGCAAGCTTACTTGCCAGCTTACTGGCTAGCGCATCAGCACACTCGGTAACCATCGGTACTTTTGATAACACCACTGTAGATATCGGCGGTTACGTCAAACTGGATGCCATGCTTAGTAACTTCAGCGAAGGCCCTGTAGGCACTGGCATCGGCCGTGATTTTTATGTGCCCAGCCTGACACCTGTAAGTGGTGCAGCCGCAGATAGTGAAAACACCTATTTTGATATGCACGCTCGCCAAACACGAATTAACTTTGCGACTAACAGCGAGATCGATGATCACAAACTAAAGACATATATTGAACTTGATTTCATGGTCACACCAAACGGTGATGAACGAATCTCTAACAGCTATTCCCCAAGGCTACGCCATGCCTTTATCAAATTTGATAACTGGCTGTTCGGTCAGACCTGGTCTACTTTTCAGAACACCGCTTCATTACCCGAATCAGTCGATTTTATTGGTAATACGGATGCCGGAATCTTCATCCGCCAACCGCAAATTCGATACACGTCAGGAGGTTTTCAATTTTCTATCGAAAACCCCGAAACGACAGTAACTGATGGTGGACGAGTTGTTTCTGATGACAACGAATGGCCAGATCTGGTAGGTCGTTATAACCTTAAATCCGAAAACCTGTCACTGGCTGCAGCAGCACTATTGCGTCAGTTAACTTATAACTCGACGGGCACGGGTGGCAGCGTTGACGACTCTGAGTCTGCATACGGAGTCAGTATCACTGGTAAATTAATGTTAGGTAAAGACGACATCCGATTTGGTATAAATAGCGGCAGCGGCATGGGTCGCTACATCGGACTTAATGTATCTAACGGCGCTAATATTAATGCTAATAACGAACTCGAAGCAATTGATTCTACCGGCGTGTTTGCCTCATATCGTCATATGTGGAACTCAAAATGGCGTAGCAACCTAATGTATTCAAGAATCGATATCGATAACAATACAGCTCTTAGCGGTAACGGCTCAACAAAAGCCACATACAGTGCTCGAATAAATCTATTCTATAGCGCAACGGATAAGATAACATTTGGTGGTGAGCTTGCTCATGCAAATCGGGAAGTAGAATCCGGTGCAGATGGCAATATGGATAGATTACAGTTCACAGCTAAAATGGCTTTCTAAAAACATAATGTATAACTCGTCTTTCATGCAGGGGTAACCGCAAGGTAACCCCTGTATTTTTCTATAGCGTTAAACTAAAAAAACCATAAAACGAAAACACACTAAAGCAATTACTAAACTTTCAAATTATGCTTTCTGCCTATCACCTCAAGATAAAATATTAAATCAATTCAAAAAACATTATAAGTGCAGTTATGTACACGATAACGAAACGCATAATTTCTAACACACACAATAGTGTAGGTAATCTTTTGATATTATGATAATTTTTACCTGAAACTGGCATTTAGATCACTTATAACCACGACTCTATTGGTCACTGTACAAATCAAGACTAAACGGGCAAGATGAATATTAACAATAACAAATAAAAAACAGACTATATAGAATTCTACATATCATATCATTGGGGTTTTCTACCTAGTTCACTGTTAGCGTTTGAAAAAATAATAATGAGTACATGATGGATTTTCTTACATTTAAAAGCTTTATCAGCACAGAGGCATTAATAGTCTTTTATTACGTAGGTGCAATATTTCTTCCCGTAGGCATATGGCACTCTTTTACGTATATTATCAAGAAATATGTTTTTGTTAGTAACGTATATAAAAAAGGACAATCAGCTCTTTGGGGTACTTTAAGTAAGAACCACAAAAGGAAAGTAATTATAGCTTTCATAATATCATTCGTTTTTATGGAGTTATTTTGGAGAATGCTATTTGAGTTTTTAATTGCTTACATGCAAATGCGTGACGCGTTATTGCTGTCACATGTATAAACAGTTTAACATGCACTCTAACAAGACATTCAAGCTCGCGCATAAAGGCCGCTTGTACCGCAAAACAACTACGGCCACTTAATTAGACGTTAGGAAAACAAGGGATTTATGAAATTATTAATCACAGGATATGAACCAAATGATGATGGATTAAATGCCTCAAAAATATTAATCGAATCACTTAAATCCGAATTACCAAAAGAGGTTAATAGCTCAAAGGTAAAATATATATTTAAAATATTGCCTCCTGATACAAATTCCTTGAAAAACACAATAGAAAATTTAATAAAAACATATAATCCAGAAATTTGTGTATTTATAGGGCAAGCTCCTGGTCGAAATAGAATCGGACTTGAAAGATTGGCAATTAATTTAAAAGACTTCGGCGCACCTGATGGTAAAGGTAATCACCCAAAAGGAGAAAGAATCGATCCTGAAGGGCCAGTTGCATATTGGAGCACGGTAACAAATCAATATAAAATATGTGAAAGGCTTAACAATCAAGGCATCCCGGCATTCGTATCTAATAATGGTGGCTATCACTTATGTAACCAAGTTTTATATCATGGTCTACAAATAGCAGAGAAATCAGAATCGAATATGAAATGTTGTTTTATACATATACCTCCACTACCTGAACAAATAATAAGTCAATGGCCGGGCAGCCCTTTTATGGAACTTTCAACAATGAGAAAGGCCATGGCTGTTATCTTTAACGAAATCACTCAAAATGACTAACAAATCGTTTAAATCGCTGTGCAAAAAGCGCATGGCCGTTTAACTCAGCGTTAGAGTCAATAGTAAAAAATATGGTACGGAATGAAATCAAGAATTTTCGAGATATACCAAATATAGGTAAGGCTATTGAAAAGGATTTTTTTCTTTTAGGAATGAAAGATCCAATTGAGTTAGTAAACAAGGACCCTTATCAGATGTATGATGATCTTTGCAGTGTTACGCATAAGAAACAAGACCCATGTGTTATTGATATATTCCTATCTGCTGTAAGTTACATGAAAGGTGGGTCACCTAAAAAATGGTGGGAGTTTACAAAAGAACGCAAAATTAAGTTGAGTTGTAAATAATGCACTCTAACAAGCCATTAAAGATCGTGCGTGTAAAAGCGTCACGCACTTGGACCAAGCTAAACAGCCAGCTTTGCCACTTAACTCGGCGTTATGCTAAAAACGACCTTCGACTCTAACTTTATTTAAGAATTAAGTGCTAAAGAGAACATCAATTATCTTCTCTATCTGTTTTTTATTCCTGTCACCGCAAGTTTGTAGCAAAGAGATGGAATGAACACCTAATCTAGAACCATAAGGCTAAGCCACATAAACCAAGCCATGCTACCGTCATCTGAGCTCAGCATCAGGCTATTAATCATATTTGGAGATGTTATATTAAGTGAAATCTAGCTCAATAATTTTGTCTATTTTTACTAGCATTTTTTCATTTAGTGCTACAGCAAATAATCTAATAAGGTTCTATACGGATCATGATTATTATCAGCTGGTACCTCCCAGTAGGATCACAAATATTTTTATTGATGTTTAAGATAGTGAAATTTACATTGAAGGTGACAAATCAGTACTATGGAAAATAACCTTAGAAGACAATCCTGAAAATAAAGCCTTAAAACAAGTAGAAGCTATATATTCTGATACTCGAAAATAAATTCTGAATGCTAAAGTTAATTCGTTTAATTAGTATCACAAGTTAATTAATCATGTACACAAATTCAAGCGGAAACACTCAGGCCAGGTAAACCAAGCCTGTGCGTTTAGCTCGACGTCATACCTGATATTTGAGTTCTTTATAATATACTATTTTTATGCGCTGTCTTCGTATAAAATCCGTTATAAATTCTTGCTGATTAAACATTTACATTATATTAATGCTTAACTAGCAACATCTTATTATCCCTTTCCAACATGATACAGAACTAATGAATGATAAAACAATAGTAACTCACAACGGTAATTTTCATGCAGATGATGTTTTCAGTATCGCCGCCCTTAAGAGTGTATTCCCCTCTTTTACGCTCATTCGCACACGTGATTTAGAGCTTATCAGCAAGGCTGATATTGTGGTTGATGTAGGTGGCGAACATGACTCAGATACCGACCGTTTTGATCACCATCAACGTGGTGGTGCTGGAGAGCGAGAAAATGGCATCCCATACTCTTCATTTGGTTTAATTTGGCAAAAATATGGCTTAGAAATATGCCAGGGCAACCAGGACGCTGCAAATGCTGTAGACGCTGGTCTGGTATCAACGATTGATGCTATTGATTGCGGCCATGTCGAAGGCGTTTCTACAGGCATCAGTCTCAGTCAAACTATTTCCATGTTTAACCCGACCTGGCAAGAAGACAGTCACTTTGACACCTGCTTTGATGAAGCGGTTGATTTTGCATCGCGGGTTTTAACCCGATTCATTGCATCCGCTAACGGTGGAATTAGTGCAAAAGAAATTGTGGCTAAAGCTATTGATACTGCAGAAGACCCAAGAGTGATTGTATTAGACAAATATACTCCGTGGAAAAGAACAGTTCACGCCTTATCTGAAGAAGCGTTATTTATAGTTTATCCTTCTCAGACAGGACAATGGCGAATTCAAACTGTGCCTGTAGAACTGGGTTCATTCGAAAACAGAAAATCATTGCCTAAACAATGGGCTGGCTTGTCTGATAATGAACTTAAAGAAGTAACCGGTATTGATGATGCCATGTTTTGCCATAATGGTTTATTTATTGCGGGTGCAGAATCATTTGAAAGTACTATGAAAATGGCAACCATAGCACTTCAGGATTAAGACCGTGCCACCAATAAATTAACACTTTTAATTCACATAGTTATTTTGTTATTCAACGAGCCCAAAATTTTCGTTTTGTGGCTCGCCAGGCTAAATTCTTTCCATATCTTTTTATATCAATGCAAAATATTTCAAAAAAACATATACTACTATCTCCATCACATACTTTAGTAAAACACCATGAATAAAGCTTGCCCAGTCATTTTAAGAAACAAAAATAATACACTTGAAATGCTTGTATTTGAACATCACAAAGCGGGCATTCAACTGGTAAAAGGTGGTATAAAAAAGGGTGAGAAACTTGAACATGCATGTGTTCGAGAGCTTAAGGAAGAATCAGGTATTGATGCACAGGTTGTGAAGCAACTGGGTGTTTGGAAAGCTACGTCAAAAAACCAGACCTGGGGGTTCTGTCTGATGCACTACGAAGATATACTACCAGACACATGGGACTTTGAGACAAAAGATGATGGTGGCAAGATATTTAGTTTTTTCTGGCAACCTTTAAATAGCCCACTCAGTAAAAACTGGAGCCAGGTTTCCAAGGGTGCATTTTATTTCATCAAGAATGCTCTACATAAATAGCATCCAACAACACCCTTATCGATTAAACATTACCTTAATATCGCCCAATACTCGTTAATGTAAATGTTATGTGATATTTTAAAACAATGAAAACCGTGGGATTGTTATTCAAATTAATTATAATAGCTTCGTCGCTAACGTCTTGCTATATTCCTAGAATAGCCTCATATGCAAACCTACAAGACACACTAGGTCTGCCTTCTAGTCAGGTAACGACTATTACTACAATCTCTGATCATTTGTCATTGAGTGACTTCCAAAATATCACTGAAAATGACATAAAGAAAACTAATCTTGCATATAGCCTAAGAAATAAAACAAGACTAGTCACATTAAAACCAGGCGTGCAAACATTTGCCGTTTCATATGATGATATCAAACACCATAAAAAAATAACTATAACAATAGATACAGAAGCTGCAACTACATACACTGTAAATTATGAAAGGGATTACAATGTTGTTAACATATGGGTCATAAATAATAAAACAAATCTATCAATCACCGGCTTAATACCCATGTAACCGTATAACAATTTATTAACAAGAATACGCCTTATATTGCCCCTCTTTCCCCACTCTTTAAGACACCTTCCTATTGAAATACCTTTAACCAAATCCGAGGCATTCTAACTTCTGATTTTACCCTTAATTTTCAGCATTTCTTATTTCTATTGAACTACACTATAAAAGACAAGAGTATTGACTGGCCTATATACCAGATCACTCGTTATACACAGACTACAAGAGAATATTATGGTACAGAACGACGCAGCTAAAGCCGCCTTCGAGAAAATTATTGCTAATGGCCGTACTTTATCCATTAAAAAAGCCGCCAAAGCTTACTGGAATGCATATGAATCAGATGCCGGTGCCAGCGATGAAGTGGGGCTTAATCTGGAAAAAGCCATTAAGAGCATTCCACTCGACTATAGACAACCTACAGTTCAGTTCCTTGAAGACCTGAATAACTGTAAACAGGGCGACACTGATAACACCAGTTGTTATTTAGCTTTTGCAGTTGCAATAGTCGATAAAATTGTTTCCCTTGGTTAGCCCTGTTTAAAGCCCGCTTTATTGCGATTATGTATGACTGAACTGGAAGGAACACATGCCAGATATCTTACACAAAGTTGGAATCAGGGCCTCAGCCAGTCACGTATATAACAAATTAACCACAAATGAGGGTCTCGCTCAGTGGTGGACAACTGATACCACTGGTGCTGGCGATATAGGCTCAATCATAAAATTCAGGTTTAATGGTGATGGCCCTGACTTTGAAGTCGCCGACTTATTGCCAGACAAACTCGTTAAATGGAAACATTCCGGCTCCATGCCTGAAGACTGGATGGGTACTGAGGTTCAATTTCAATTAACTTTTAAAAATAATCAAACTTATGTTTTGTTTTCTCATTCAGGCTGGCAGGCGCAAAGTGATTTTATGGGGCACTGCAGTCTGAAATGGGCGACTTTTTTAATGAGCCTTAAAGATGCTATAGAAACAGGCTCAGGTAAACCCTTTCCAAATGATATCCATATTGACCATGACGAGTAACCTGTACTCCGCATAACCATATAGTTAGTCACCCGATATTTAAAACACCTAAGGCGTAGAAGATTGTGACTGGGTTTGTGCCTGTTTTGCTTTCTCCACATAACCCTGATACGACGGTATGGCCACTGCCGCTAAAATACCAATAATCACAATGGGCGTTATTAAACCCACTATGATTTCCAGCGCCGTATTAACCTGGGGTGGCGGACCATATTTATTTGTTTCAGGGCTACCTGGACCAAATAGTAGATATAAACCAAACAACACATTTATAAGTGGCACTATCATCAACAACGTTAACCAGCCCGTACGATCCAGATCATGCAAACGCCGCCTGGCAACAATGAAAAAGACCAGAATAATAGGCACATATATCAATATCATCATGAACGTCACTGCAATACCGGCCTCACCTGAGGTATTACCCGCCATCATAGGTACTAAAACTGCGCTCACGATGCCCACTAAAAACATGATAATAATGTTATATATCAATGAATAAGCTAAATACCTTAAGCGTCCTATTCTGCCCTTAGTGCTGAATATTCTGGGTTTATAACTGGCTAGCTCGGTCAAGCCTTCTTTTGTTAGGGGGCTTTCATATGGGTTTTTATCTTCTAATCCGTTATTCATATATACCCTGCATTCAATTAAGCATAATTATTTATAGCATAAGGAAACATACGTTATTACAAGCGAGATAAATAATCGGCTACAACATCCAGATCTTTATCAGTCAGGCTCTTTAACTCTGTTACCATCATTTCATTGCTATTTTTTCTATACCCATCTCTAATCCATCTAAGCTGGCGCAACAGATAGGCATGGTGCTGCCCCTGTAATTTTGGAAAAAAGGCGTCATTATTACCCTGAGCTTTATCACCGTGACACTGCAGACAGCGCTTTTTGAAAATCGATTCTCCCAATGCCAATAACTTACCATCACCCACACCTACATCAGGTGAAGCAGGTAATGAAGCTATATAGGCTGTTACATCGGCTATTGCCTGAGTGCCACCTATGGATTTAGGGTCGGTAAAAGGGTACATGGTTGGATTATTTCGGTTTTTAGCTCTTATATCTGCTAACTGTTTTATCAGTACATTCCTATGCTGCCCGGCAATAACCGGGAAACTACCATCTTTTTTGCCCCAACCTGTCTTCATATGACAACTGGCACAGAGCGGGTATATTTTTTCACCGTTCTTAATATCCGGTTTAAGCTCTATTGCACTGTTTATTTCATCAGCAATTGATGATTCACAAGGAATTAGCAAACTATTTAGTACTAAAATACCGCTTGTTATAACTCGTCTTATATTCATGGCCAAAGCATAACACCCGTAGTGACGTAATTTTATTAGACCAGATCAATATTTATGAACTTAAAAACACTTATTACCTTTTTAGTGGTATCAACAGTCGCCACCCTGTCAAATACAAGTCTATTGTTTGCCAACGAAGTAAAAACTATAGAGGCTGGCGACACGGAAATTGATATACGAATATTTCCCGCCACAGGCAATACTTTATTATTGGGCTTCCCCTGCGACGAAGGTAAAAGCATCGCTGAGGAAAAAACCGCCCGCTCACTGGCTGAAGACGGCATTGAAGTCTGGATGCCTGATATGTTATCGGGTTTCATGTTACCTAAAGTACGTAGCAGCCTCTCAAACATTACAACTGACGCTTTAACCGCGCTGATAGATGAAGCAACTAAAACGGGTAAAAAGGTTTATCTAATTGCCAGCGGGCCTGACACCGAACTGGTGTTACGCGGAGCCAGCAACTGGGAAACGCTAAATAAAAACTCATCTCTTGCGGGTGCTGTATTAATGTTTCCACGTTTATTTAAAGATACGCCTGTGCCAGGAAAAAAGCCTGAATACAAAACGGTAGTGGGAGAAACAAAGCTGCCTATCTTATTACTTGAAGGAGAACGCACCCCAAACCGCTGGGGAATCAATAGTTTAAGCCATGAGTTACAAAAAAATGGCAGCCCGGTTAAATCAAAGATAATACCTAATGTTCGGGGTTATTTTTTTAAACGTCTGGACGCTAACCGCTCAGAAGATGTTGTTACATCTCAAATGGCCGGTTTAATAAAAGTCAGCTTATTTTATTTACAGGAAAACAACACCCATGATTAAATCATTATTTTTAATTGCACTTTCATTTTGCTTAACGCTAAATGCACAAGCGGCAAACTTAAAACCATTTACAGCCAATACACCCACACCGGCATTAAAACTAACTGACTTGCATGGTAAGCACCATGACCTTAAAGATTACAAGGGAAAAGTTGTGCTAGTGCAATTTTGGGCCACCTACTGCGGCCCCTGCAAAAAAGAGATGCCTTCAATGAATAAAATGAGATCTAAAATGGGTGACACACCCTTTAAGATACTTGCAGTTGATATGGGTGAAACTGAAGCAGAAGTGAAACAGTTTGTTAAAGAAGTTAAACCTGAATTTAGCATTCTAATGGACGAATCAGGTCAAAGTATTAATGACTGGCAGGTTTTTGCTGCGCCTTCAAACTTCATCATCGACCCAGCAGGCAATATACGTTATACCCTTTTCGGCGGTGTCGAATGGGACTCGGATGAGTTAATTAACAAACTAAAAGCGCTTGCTATTAATTAATATAAATATCAACAACCTGGCGCAGACATAGCCATATTCATGGCTATGTCTGCTACCTGCTATTTAAAAATTTCTCAAAAATTCATTCTTTCATGTGTTTTTGGGGTTGAATTATTTTCATTTATATAATATTTTAATTATTCAGCTCCCCCGCGTATACCATCTTCTCTAGTGTATATAATTTATTACATTAATGAATAGTGTCGAGTCTCATCTTTTCGATGACCACTATTTTCTAGAATCAGGATGTCAAATGAAAAAACTATTTTGCACTTCACTCTTTTCTATTATTCTATTGATTACTTCACCTACAACTTATAGCGCCGAGAAAACATTAGTCTTTTCAGCTATACCTGATCAAAACCAGTCGCAGCTTAATAAACGATTCAGTAAAGTGGCTACTTACCTATCCTCTACTCTTAATGTTCCTGTTAAATATGTGCCGGTTAAATCTTATGCTGCAGCAATTACTGCATTTCAAAACAATCAGGTTCAACTTGCCTGGTTTGGTGGTTTATCTGGTGTTAGGGCGAGAGCACTTGTTGCTGACTCAGAAGCAATTGCTCAGGGCGTTGAAGACACAGAGTTTGAAACTTATATAATTGCCCACCACAGCACTGGTTTAAAATCTTCCGACAATTTCCCTTCTGGCATTGCAAACACAAATTTTACTTTTGGCTCTAAAGGTTCTACCTCTGGACGACTAATGCCAGAATTTTATATTCGCGAACACTTTAAAAAAGCACCTGAAGATATTTTTAAACGTGTTGGATTTAGCGGCAACCACTCCCGCACTATTGCGCTGGTACAAACAGGCGCATATCAGGTAGGCGCTGTTAATTATAAAGTTTGGCAAAGAGAACTTAAAGAAGGAAAGATAGACCTGAGTAAAGTAAGCATCATCTGGAAAACACCGGCTTACCCTGACTATCAATGGTCTGTTCGTGGTGACACAGACAACATTTGGGGCGCTGGATTTAAAGAGCGCATTAAAAAAGCATTATTAGATATGAAAGACCCTGAGCTGTTAAATGCATTTCCACGAAGTGCCTTTATTTCTGCTAAAAACGATGATTATCAGCCCATCTTAAATACGGCGCTTAAAATTGGTTTGATTACACGATTGTCAGAAAAATAAATTGATGTTAAATCTTGATTCTGCCAGTGTTGCTTACAACGGAAAAAGTGCACTGACAGATATCAACCTGCATATTATAGCAGGGCAAAAAATGGCGCTTGTTGGTCACAGTGGCTCTGGAAAATCTACACTCTTAAACCTACTTTATGAACAATTGACTTTAAAATATATTAAACCCGCATTAATTCCACAAGATTACGGATTAGTTCTAAATCTGTCTGTTTTTCATAATGTATATATGGGAAAACTAGGCGAAAAACCGTTCTGGTACAACCTGATAAATTTAATAAAACCCTTAACCGAACCTGTTGTTAAAGTAACCGACATTATTAATTCACTTCAGTTAAATGATAAACTCTTTGAACCCGTCACTCAACTTTCCGGCGGTCAAAAACAACGCGTAGCCATTGCGCGATCTATAATGCATGACGGCGATATACTGCTCGCAGACGAGCCCGTATCATCTCTTGATGAATCACAATCTAAATTAGTAATGAAACTATTAAACGAACAGTTTAACAGTATTATATATTCCTTACATGATGTTGACCTGGCTCTTGAGTTTTGCGATCGAATTATTGGACTTGATCATGGAAAAATTGTAATTGATGCGCCCGCTTCCAGCTTAAATCGTCAAAAACTTCTTAAGCTTTATGACGAGTAAAACAAGTAAATTCACCCACACTTTACGCTGGAAAGTAAGCTGGTTATTTTTCTTACTTGCATTAATTTGCACCCCTTTTGCTGATCTTTCTATCAATACTTACGATCCCATAGCAGAATTAGGCCGTATGTTCTCCGGGCTTTTACATCCCTCTTTAAAAAATATTGAAAGTCCCTTAAACGCATTACTCCAAACCATTTCTTTTGCTTTTCTTGGCGTTGCATTCGGCTGCTTAATCGGCTTTATTTTATCTCTTATTTTTCACTGGAAGATTATCCGTATATTATGCGCTCTTGTTCGCTCTGTGCACGAACTTTTCTGGGCTTTAATTTTTTTGCAAATATTTGGACTGCATCCTTTAACCGGAATTTTAGCACTCGGACTGCCTTATGCCGCTACCTTCGCAAAAGTTTATGCTGAAATAATTGAAGAAGGTGATCGCCGGGCTTATGATGCGATACGCCATCACAGTGGATTCATATCTGCTTTTTTCTATAGTCGAATTCCTGACTTATGGCCCCACCTTAAAACATACACAAGCTATCGCCTTGAATGCGGCTTACGCTCTAGTGCCGTTTTAGGTTTTGTTGGGCTGCCCACTCTTGGTTATTATCTTAATACCGCATTTTTAGAAGGCCAGTATTCAGAAGTTTGGGCGCTTTTGATTTTATTTTATATTTTAATTGGAGGGATACGTTACTGGCTTAAAGCCAAACTTATTCCGCTTTATATTATTATTTCACCTTTTATTATTGCTAATGATAGTGTTATCTCTTTTGATAATGTTTTTCGTTTTTTCACACAGGATATCATCCCTCTTCCCATTCGTAATGAAGAGTCTTTCTCGTCACTTTTTAATTGGTTAACTGAACTTTTTTTAAATGAAGCTTTGCCCGGGATCATAAATACATTCTTATTAACTCAAATTGCACTGGTTTTGACTGGTATTGTTGCATTATTATGGTTTCCACTTATATCAATATTATTTTTTAATAAACTCGGACGCAGTTTGGGACATATTTTTTTAGTCATTATGCGCTCTACACCTGAGTATATTCTGACTTTTATTTTATTGCTAATATGGGGGCCTTCAATGTTACCTGCGGCACTCGCTTTAACTTTGCATAATGGTGCAATTATTGCGCATCTTATGGGACGTTATAGTAATGATTTGAAATTACGACGTGATAAAACCCACGGTTTGAATCTTTATGTGTTTGAAGTAATACCTCGGATTTATGGACAGTTCCTTGCATTTCTTTTTTACCGTTGGGAAATCATCATGCGCGAAACAGCGATATTAGGTATTCTGGGAATTGCGACACTTGGGTTTTATATTGATAGTGCGATTGCGGATATTAGACCTGATAAAGCGATGATTTTAATTGCTATAACTGCGATATTAAATGTCTGCGTAGATATGCTAGCCCGTTATATAAGATCAAAGTTAAGTTTAAAAACAACGGCTGTGTGCTCTTAAATTTATTTAATAATTTTAAATAATTAAATTAAGACTGCTGGCTATTTAACTAATAACCAGCAGCCTATTTTGATTAGTTTTTGTAAGGCTCTAACAATACACTTGTACCTAACATTTCAGGTGGTTGTTGCAAACCCATTAACTGTAATATTGTGGGTGCGACACTACTTAAGCCCATGCCGGTATTTAAGTGCCAGTTTTCCTGATCTATAATCATGCAGGGCACAGGGTAAACTGTATGCTGTGTATGTGGCTCGCCTGTTACTGGGTCGACCATCTCATCACAATTACCGTGATCTGCTGTTAAAAACACTGAATACTCTTCTTCTACCGCCACATCAAGTAAACGACCTACTTCAGTATCCATTGCTTCTACTGCTGCAATCACTGCGTCACGTTTAGCTGTGTGGCCTACCATATCGCCATTTGCAAAGTTTACAACTAAAAAACCATGCTCATGTGATTTGAGCGCTGCAATCATGGCATCTGCTACTTCTTTCGCACTCATTTCAGGGCACTCATCATAAGTAGCAACCTGAGGTGATGGAATCATAACGCGCTCTTCACCTGCCCATGTTTCTTCACGGCCACCATTAAAGAAAAAAGTAACGTGAGCATATTTTTCAGTTTCAGAACAATGAAACTGTTTGAAACCGGCGCGACTAACTACTGAAGCAAGTGTAGTTGTCGGGCGTTGTGGTGCAAATGCAATGGGCAATAAGAAATGCGGATCATATTCTGTTAAACAGGTAACGGTAACCGGTTCATAACTACCACGCTCAAAACCTTCAAAATCATTTTGACTCAGTGCCGCACTTAACTGGCGAGGACGGTCATTTCTGAAGTTGAAAAAGATAATATTATCATCTTCTTCAATTTTTTCAGCCTCTGGAAAAATACAAGGCATAATAAATTCATCTGTAATATCTTTATTATATGATGATTCAATCGCATATCGAGCCGCTTCATGCTGCTCACCTTCCAGGTTTGCCATTGCATTAAAGGCTATCTGAGTTCTTTCCCAGCGATTATCACGATCCATAGCATAATAACGCCCGCAAATTGTCGCTATCGCGCCATTTGCATCTTCAAGCGCATCTTCAAGACCTTGCAGATAACCCATTGCAGCCATAGGTGCTGTATCACGTCCATCTGTGATCATATGTACCAGTGGTTTAACCTTGTATTTTCCACACATTGATATCAGCGCACATAGATGTTTGGTATGGCTATGCACACCACCATCTGAAACCAGACCCACCAGATGCATCGGGCGATCATGTTTTACAGAATCTTCCATAGCGGCTACTAGTGCTGCATTTTCAAAAAACTCACCACATTCTATTGAGTCATCGATACGCACCAGATCTTGTCTCATAATTGAGCCACAACCCAGAGTAAGGTGCCCCACTTCAGAATTACCCATCTGCCCACTAGGCAGGCCTACCGAAAGACCAGAAGCATCAAGTGTTATATGGGTATTCTTTGAAAAATACTCATCAAGACGTGGTGTGTTTGCTTCAACAACAGCATTGTTAATACGGCTTGGATTAACTCCAAAGCCATCGAGAATTACTAGCACCGTGGGACGGCGGGGGACACTACGCTTGCGCTTTTCAGCCATTACTTTGCTCTATATTCTGGTTTAGATCATGCGATTTTTGGGCACGCATTATAACTGAAATTTTGATAAAAGTGGGGATGAATATATAGAGAAAGGCCGCCAATGTCGCCTTTTAGCTGAATTGTGATGATTTCATAGCTAGCATAGGCTGTTTTACATCAACTAAAGGGTTTTCAAAATCACTACTGACCCTGATTTACAGCTTGGGCCCGTTATCTTCTTCTGACTCTACTCGGTCTAACTCTGCTTCCATATCATCCTCAGACAAAGGCTGATATTCATCTTCTTCTGTGTCTTTCTTTTTAAGGGCACGGGAGAATAACAGGCCAACCTCGAACAAAAGCCACATAGGTATGGCCAACATGATTTGTGAAGCCGGATCAGGGGGTGTTAACAACATGCCAAAAATAAATGCACCCACGATAATATATGGTCGTTTTTCTGACAAACTCTGTGGAGTTGTCACACCACCTAACACCAAAAGTATCGTTGCTATTGGCACTTCAAAAGCGATACCAAAAGCAAAAAACATTTTTAAAGTAAAATCGAGATAATACGTAATATCTGGCGCGTGAGTCACGCCACCTATCGCCATTGACATCATAAAAGTAAATACATTTGGCAATACGATAAAGTAGGCAAAAACAATTCCTACATAAAACAATATCGCACTCGATACTATTAAAGGTACTGCCAGTTTTTTTTCATGTTTATATAAACCCGGCGCTATAAATGCCCAGGCTTGAAATATTAAATAGGGAAATGCTGCAAAAATTGACATTATAAATGCCAGCTTTAAAGGCGTTAAAAAGGGAGAGATAACACCGGTGGCGATCATCGAGCCACCTTCTGGTAAATTATTTACAAGCGGTAACGCCAGAATATGATATATATCATTTGCAAAAGGGAACGCACACAGAAAAATAAGTATTACGACCACTACACTTCGCAATAAACGATCACGTAATTCCATCAGGTGACCGATAAACCCTAATTCGTGATTTTCTTTTTTACCCAAAACTTTTTCTTCTGTTTTTTTGTCTTTCTTGTTATTCACAGAAGACTCACTTGATGAATCACTCATTACGCCTTATCACTCACTGCGCTTTGAGATGATGTTGTTTTGTCAGAATCAACTCTATCTGCAGACTTAATCTCGTCTACCTCTGACTGACGATCATCTTCTTCGATAATGTCATACTGCGGTTCAGTTGGTTTTATTTCTTCTTCAAAGTCCATAACCTCAGGCGATGTACCCGGGTCTTCTTTATCATCAAACTGGTTATGATATTCAGAATCTATATATTGATCCGTATCTGTTAATTTATTTTGCAACTCACGAATTTGAACTTCCTGATTATGCAGTAAGCGCTTTACTTCCGTGCTATCAAACTCTGCCTCAACCTGAGACTTCATGCCTTCTACATAACGTCGCGCTTTACCAAACCAGTAACCGACTTTTTGTGCTGCTTTTGGCAGGCGCTCAGGACCAAGCACCAGAAGACCCAGCACCATTATGACAAGCAATTCTAAAAAACCAACATCAAACATTTAATTTAAATCTTTATATATTTATGCTTGATCTTTATCTTTGCTTGTAACTTCAGCATCGATTACATCTTTGTCTTTGTTTTCAAGACCTTTGTCAGCATCTTTCTCGCCGTCTTTCATGGCTTTCTTAAAGCTATTAATTGCAGAACCCATGTCTCCACCGATATTACGCAATTTTTTTGTACCAAATAATAAAATAACAATGCCTAAAACTATAGCTAACTGCCAGATACTAAAACCCATCTCTAATTCCTCTCATACAAAATTATATTAAATATTATTTTTCAGTTCTTGAGGCTTTTTCCTCAAGACCCGATAAACCAAATCGTCGACCTAATTCATTTAAAACATCGTCAGGTTTTAAACCCTGATGAGCCAGCAACACCAAAGTATGAAACCACAGATCTGCAGTCTCATAGATTATTTGTTCCGCATCACCATCTTTAGCGGCCATCACAGTTTCAGTGGCCTCTTCACCAATTTTTTTCAATATTGAATCAAGCCCTTTATCATAGAGCTTAGCCACATAAGATGAATCAGGTGCTGCCTGCTTACGATCTTCGAGCACTTCTGCCAATTTTGTTAATACATCACTCATAAACTTAGTACATATTCCTAATAGATATCTTTAGGGTCTTTAATAACGTCATCAACAGCAACCCATTCACCATTTTGAAACTCACGGTAAAAACAGCTTTCTCTACCTGTATGACAGGCAATACCGCCGGTTTGCTCAATTTTCATGGTAATTACATCACCATCACAGTCTAAACGCAGTGATTTAACTTTCTGAGTGTGACCTGACTCTTCACCTTTATGCCATAACTTCTTGCGAGAACGCGAATAATACACCGCCTCGCCTTTTTCAACTGTTAAACCTAACGACTCTCTGTTCATCCAGGCAAACATTAAAACCCGCCCCGTCTCAGCATCCTGAGCAATTGCAGGCACAAGACCATCATCGGTCCATTTAATCTGGTTTAACCAATCGTCATTCATAAGGTTATTTTAACATAGGTAAGATTTAACTGCTTTTGACTACTGCTCATTACTTTAAAGTCAATAAGCCAGTATAAAGTGCGCTATAGACGGACCTCTATCCCTTTACTCGCCATGTGTTGCTTGGCCTCTTCTACTGAGTATTCAGCAAAATGAAAAATACTCGCTGCTAATACGGCGTCCGCTTTTCCTTTTGTTACACCATCTGCCAGATGATCAAGATTACCAACACCTCCAGATGCTATAACCGGAATATTGACTGCCTCACTTATTGCTGCAGTTAACTCCAGATCAAAACCAATTTTAGTGCCGTCACGATCCATACTGGTTAACAAAATTTCACCCGCACCGAAGTCGGCCATTTTTATAGCCCACTCAATGGCGTCTATGCCTGTTGGTTTACGACCACCATGGGTAAATATTTCCCAACGATTTTCTTCACCTTCGCCGCTCACCTTTTTTGCATCAATCGCAACAACGATACATTGAGAGCCTACTCGTTCACTGGCTTGTTTAACAAACTCAGGATTAAATACGGCTGCTGTATTAATTGCCACCTTATCTGCACCGGCATTCAACATGCGGCGCACATCTTTAACTTCACGAATACCACCGCCGACTGTTAATGGTATAAACACCTGCTCTGCTACTTTTTCTACAACATGAACAATGGTTTCTCTGTCATCAGAGCTGGCAGTGATATCTAAAAAAGTAATTTCATCTGCACCTTCACGATCATAACGACGTGCGACTTCTACCGGATCACCCGCATCACGAATGTCTACAAATTTCACGCCCTTAACTACGCGACCATTATTAACATCCAGACAGGGAATTATTCTTTTTGCTAGAGACACTTTATTTACCTTAATGCATGCACCTGAAGGGTCACCTACAAGTCTTATATAATTGTAACTATTCGAAAATAACGATTCTGCCTTGACTTAAGAGTAACGACTTAAGATTTTCGGCTATCATTTATTCCTGCTCATCAACCCATTTTTGAGCCGCTGCAAAATCTAATGTGCCTTCATAAATTGCACGACCGGTAATCGCACCCATAATGCCTTCGTCTTCAACTTTAGCCAGGGCTTTTATATCATCCATATTGGTGATACCGCCTGATGCAATGACAGGAATATGCACTGCCTGCGCTAATTTTACTGTCGCTTCGACATTTACACCCTGCATCATTCCATCTCTGGAAATATCAGTATAAATAATAGACTCTACACCGTCCTCTTCAAAACGCTGCGCCATATCTATCACATCATGACGTGTCACTTTAGACCAGCCCTCTGTTGCAACCTTTCCATCTTTTGCGTCAAGACCAACAATAATATGACCCGGAAAACCTGCGCAAATTTCACTAATAAAATGTGGATCAGTTACCGCTTTTGTTCCAATAATGACATAACTCACACCCGCATCTAGATATGTTTCAATAATTTTTTCATCACGAATTCCACCACCAATTTGCACCGGCACATCGGGATAGGCTTCAATTATTTGGTGCACAACTTCTGCATTTACCGGTTTACCCTCAAATGCACCGTTTAAGTCAACCAGATGCAAACGTCGACAACCTGCTTCAACCCATTTCCCAGCCATGGCAACCGGGTCTTCAGAAAACACCGTATTATCTTCCATTATTCCCTGACGTAAACGAACACAGTGCCCATCTTTTAAATCAATGGCGGGTATCAGTAACATATTATTTTTTCACCTTAATAATTAATATCGTTTTCAAACGTTTACGTTAAGAAAAGTATTTCAACTTTTCCAGGCTTAACTATATTTTTTATTTACCATTCCACAACGTGAAATTTTTCAATAGCTGCAGGCCATCATGGGCACTCTTTTCAGGATGACACTGCACAGCAAAAACATGATCTTTAGCAATTGCCGAGACAAATTTTAAACCGTAATCACAGGTAGCAGCCACCAGGTTTTTATCTTGTGGGTCCATATAGTAACTGTGCACAAAATAAAATCGACTATGATTATTTATATCTTGCCACAGGGGATGATCGATTGTCTGGTCTACATTATTCCAGCCCATATGGGGGATTTTTAATTTCTCGTTCTGCTCATTTTTTAAATCATTACCAAAATAACGAACATTCCCGTCATACAGACCGAGACACTCAATGCCATTATTCTCCTCACTATGATTTAGCAGAACTTGCATGCCCATGCAAATACCCAGAAAAGGTTTTTCTTTGGCCGCATCTAATACGACCTGTGTTAAGTCACGTTCTTCTAATTCACGCATACAATCACGTGCTGCACCCTGACCTGGAAATACCACTCGATCTGCATTAGCAATTTCACTCGCATCAGACGAAATAATAACACTTTGATCTGGCGCTACATGCTCAACCGCTTTGGCAACAGAACGTAAATTCCCCATGCCATAATCAATTACAACAATTTGCGACACTACAAACTACCTTTGGTAGACGGCATCACCCCTTGCATTCTAGGGTCATCTTCCAGAGCCATACGCAGTGCACGGCCAAATGCTTTGAAAATTGTCTCTGCAACATGGTGGGCATTACGACCTCGAATTGAATCAATGTGCAAGGTCACTTTGGCGTGATTAACGAACCCCTGAAAAAACTCAAAGAACAGGTCAACATCAAAACCACCAATACTGGCTCGAGGAAATTCTACTGGCATTTCCAGGCCAGGGCGGCCCGAGAAATCAATAACCACGCGCGAAAGCGCCTCATCTAAGGGCACATAAGCATGACCGTATCGACGAATACCTTTTTTATCACCTACCGCTTTATCGAAGGCCTGACCCAGTGTAATACCAATATCTTCCACAGTGTGGTGCGCATCAATATGCAGGTCACCTTTAGCCTGAATATTTAAATCCACCATGCCATGACGAGCCACCTGATCGAGCATGTGATCCAGGAAAGGTACACCGGTATTAAATTCGGATTGCCCACTGCCATCTATATTAATTTCAGCAGTTATTTGAGTTTCCAGCGTGTCGCGAGCGATTTTCGCAGTGCGATCAGTCATTTACTTAGTTCTCCAGCGAGTAAACGGTTAAAGGCCTATAGGATACACTGTAATAAAGGTGGGGAAAATAACTTATTAATCGGCACAAAAAATAAGGCCGACTCCCTCGCGGGAGCCGGCCTTATTGGACAATTTACCTAAATCTATTTTACTGCATGATCCATATTGTATTTCAGGCGAGAAAAGTAGCAGTTCAGGAATGTCGACGCTGAAAAAGCTAACCATAAAAAGCCAAAAGTAAACGCATATGCCTGAATTCTAAAAACACTCTCATCAACATCTAACATCATCGCAACTGCAATATCAGCCGGATCGATAAATGTAAACACCAAAAATACCAGTGCGCCTACCACTAAAGCATTAGTCCATAAAAAAGAAATTACGCATTTACAACTTGGTGCATCACTCATAAAAACCCCCAATTCTATCTATTGATCATTTTAAGTACAGCCCAAGACCCAACCGGTTCAAACATGGGAGTCTTCTATGAGCATTTTGATTTGAGTCAATTAAACTTGAACAGAATTAAGCTGTCAAGCCTGTATCTATAATTAATTCTATTTATATGCAAAATATGTGATATTTAGCGCTTATAAGTATTATTTATAAAAACAAGCGACTGATACATTAAGTTTATATCCATTTGTGGCGCGATATTAATATAATACGTGCCAATAATTAAAAATCTATTTTTAAACATTAACTTAGAGTAATATTTAAAATAATATCTATTAAACATGAATTTACATAGTATTAATTATTTAGAGTTTTTTTACGAATTTTTAATTTGAGATTCAAAAGACAATGGCAGCAATAGAATTAGCTTATACTTGTAACCAGAATGTAACAGGGCCGTCATTCAACAAACTTACTTTCATATCTGCACCAAATTCTCCTGCCTGTAACTGCCCCAACTTAGCTTTACATTGCTTTGATACGTAATTAAACAATTGCTCACCTTCTTTCGGTGATGCTGCACTGGAAAACCCTGGTCTCATGCCACTTTTTGTATCTGCTGCAAGGGTAAACTGCGGCACCAACAGCAAACCCC
>Ga0316205_10001633_pt1 | contig 27044 bp, 21 predicted proteins | sample 3monthpyrite_MG_FD_204941 | JGI IMG/M metagenome (GOLD analysis project Ga0316205, IMG submission 204941) | Microbial mat bacterial communities from mineral coupon in-situ incubated in ocean water Damariscotta River, Maine, United States -... | ecosystem: Environmental > Aquatic > Marine >... | reverse complement strand
GCGAGCAGTTGATATTTCTCCAAGCCGATCATCGGCGCAAGCGGGCCAAAGAGATATCCCAGCAGAGACACCAGATAATAGCTAATCGCGACCACTGACAGCCCTTCGACCGTCTCCTGAAGGCGCAATTGCAGGCCCGCTCGCTGATCCATACTAGCCAAAACCCGTTTGTTTTGCATCGCGTTTTCAACGTCGACTCGGGTGCGCAGCAAATTGGCGGCGCGCGCGGTGCGCAAAGAAAGTTCTTGCAGTCTTCTTTGGGTCGACAGACAGGTGCGCATCGCCGGTTCGTAGCGGCGCATTATAAACTCGGCCATCATCTGCCGTCCTTCAAAACGCTCCTCGCGCAGCAAAGCAATACGCTGGTCAACTATTCTGGCATAGGCTTTGGTCGCCCCAAATCGAAAAGCTGTCCGGGAACCGAGGTTTTCGATTCGCCCTGCCAGCCCGAGCAGCTCTTCGAGCGTCGCGGAATCCTTGCTTTTGTCTTTTGTGAGGTGGTCGTAAAGCGCGTTCAGCTCTGCCTCCATAGTGTCTATTTCGTCCGACACTTGCCGCGCAACCGGAAAGCCGAGCATTGAGGCATTCATGTAGGTTTCAGCCTCCAAAAGGCGTTGCGCAATCCGGCCCAGGCGGCGCTGGCTCACGCCCTTATTTGCGACAATAGCGACGCGCACATGCCCGGCTTCATCGATCCTGAAATCGGTTGCCACAATGGCTTCCCGGTCCACAACATAAGCGGCGGTCAGACTCTCCGACACGAACCACTTCGCCAGTTTTTGGCTCAGGTCGGGCATGGATTCCAGTGCGAAATCGGCAGTTTCCATCCGCATAAGAACAGAAGAAATCACCATGCCGGGGGCCTCGATCAACCAGTCTTTCGGGAATAGGTTAAATGCCTCTCCGTTAAAAGGCCGCTCCTCAACCCCGTCGGCAAAAAGCGTGTAGCTTACAAATTCGGAATGCATTTCCCATTTCAGGAAACTGCGTCCAAGCTGGGCTGTGTGATGTGTCGCGTCAGGGGCGGGGTGGGATGCACCAAAGCGGTCCAACAGCGCCAAAAGGTGGTTGCGATCGAGGGAGCGGTCGCGCTTGGCAGCACCACTTGGTTGTTTGATCGCAAGATAAGCGGCGCGGCAGGGCGCGGTTAGCTCCGGAAAGGGCCGGGCATGAAGCTCGTTGCTTAGCGGATAACGCAACGGGTGGTCGGCAATGGATTTGTCTGTCATGGCGCATCCTGTCAGTTACGGCTTATTCCCATTATTCGGGGCGCCCTGCAAGGGCCAGCTTTGGCGATGATGTCGCGGCCGGCGGTTTATGTCCGTCCAAATAATCGTTCGATATCCGTCAGTTTCAGCTCTACATAGGTTGGCCGCCCGTGGTTGCACTGGCCGGAATGCGGCGTGCTTTCCATTTCGCGCAAGAGCGCGTTCATCTCGTCAGCACTCATCCGGCGGCCCGAGCGGATGGAACCGTGGCAAGACATCCGGCTCAACACAGCTTCAATCCGGTCTTTTACCGTCTGGCTCCGGCCAAGATCTGCCAGCTCGTCTGCAACATCGCGCAATAGTGTGGCTGCATTGATCTCGCCTAAAATTGCCGGTGTTTCACGCACGCAAATCGAACCTTCTCCAAAGGCCTCATAAACCAGTCCGAGGCCAAACATGGCCTCGGCTGACTCAAGCAAGCGCGCGCAATCTGCCTGGGGCAGCTCGACAATTTCAGGGATCAACAGCGCTTGCGATGCAACGCCGTTTGCGCCTGATTGCCGCTTCATGCGTTCATAGACCAGCCGCTCGTGGGCTGCGTGTTGGTCAACAATAACCATTCCGCTTTGCGTCTGGGCCACGATATAATTCTCGTGCAATTGTGCGCGTGCCACACCCAATGGCAGGCCGTTTGGCGCGGGGGATTGCGGCGGGTCTTCCACCCGACCTGCCTGCCAGCCGTCGGTCTCGGCAAACCCCGTTGCGGGGGCAAAGCCGCGCGGGCGGCTGAGCGGCATCTGGTAGAGAATGTCGGGCTGCGGCGCGGGCTGCATCGCGCCAAGCGTCGCTGTGCTCACGGTTGTAGAGGCCCTGTGCCCCGCGCCCGCCAGTGCATGTTTTAGTGCCGACACGATCAGGCCCCGCACCAATCCGGGCTCCCGAAACCGAACTTCGGCCTTTGCGGGGTGCACATTCACATCAACCATCTCTGGATCGCAGTCGATAAACAAGACAGCCGCCGCATGGCGTTGATGGCTCAAAAAATCGGAATATGCCGCCCGCAGCGCGCCGTGCAATTGTTTGTCCCGCACCGGCCGGCCATTGACAAAGAAAAATTGTGCCACAGCTGCACCGCGCGAATAGGTTGGCAATGCCGCATAGCCGCTCAGGCGGATACCCTCGCGCTCGGCGTCGATCTCGAGTGCATTCTCGACGAATTCGCGCCCCATGATCCGCCGCAAGCGCGCTGAAAGCTGGCCTTCAGCCCCCTCGACATCAGCGCGAAAAACGATCCGCTCTTTGCCGCCAGACACATCGCGCAGTATAAAAGCAACCCCGGGCGCAGCCATCGCCAGCCGTTTGATCACATCGCCAATCGCCCGCGCTTCGGCCACTGCTGTGCGCAAGAATTTCAACCGCGCCGGTGTTGCGTGAAACAGATCCCTCAGTTCAACTATGGTGCCTTGCGTTCCCGCCGCAGGCGCAATCTCTCCAAGCCGGCCACCATCAACCGAAATGCTATAGGCCGAGCCAGACCCGAGAAAGCGAGATGTGATGTTCAGCCGACCAACCGCGCCGAGCGAGGGCAGCGCTTCACCGCGAAAGCCAAAAGAGTGGATATTGAGCAGGTCACTCCCGTCAATTTTTGATGTCGCATGGCGCGACAGGGCCAAAGGTAGCTCGTCATCGGGGATTCCGGTGCCATCATCCAGCACCCGGATCAGGGTTTTACCGCCATCCGCATACGAAACCTCAACTCGCCGAGCCTGTGCATCCAGCGCATTTTCCACAAGCTCTTTGATTGCTGAGGCCGGGCGCTCCACCACTTCGCCAGCGGCGATACGGTTGGCGGCAGCGTCATCAAGCTGCCGGATTGGCCTGCGCTCATGCCGGATATTGGGGTTTTGTGAGTTCATAACACCACACCTAGCACGGCCGCGGCTGATTCTGAAAGCTGGAACCTACGTTGCCGCGCCTGCGCATGGCCCGAAATGCGCTTACTCCGAGGGCTGGCCCGCGATCACGAAGCGCAGCTTTTCAGGTTGATACAGCTCCGCTGCTACGCGGTTAATCTCTTCCAGCGTCACCGCATCCACCAGAGCATTGCGCTCCGCAATGTAGGTAATCGGCAGCTCCGCAACCTGCAAACCCGCCAAAATACCGGCGATCGCGGCATTGCCATCAAAGCGCAGGGGATAAGCGCCGGTCAGATAGCGCTTCGCGGTTTCAAGCTCGGCAGCCGTTACGCCTTCTGCAGCCAGTTTGGCCCACTCGGTCTGCACGAGCGACACGGCTTCACTGACCGTCTCGTTGCCACTGCTAAAACCGCCCATATAAAGCGCTGCATGTTGATACGGCAGCAAAAAGCTCGATATACCATAGGTAAGCCCACGCTTTTCACGCACTTCAACTGTAAGCCTTGCCGTAGACGAGCGCCCGCCGACGATGTGATTAAGCACATAAGCGGCAAGATAGTCAGGGTCGTCACGCTTCAAGCCTGGCTGGCTGAACACCACAACAGATTGCGGTGTGTCGAAATCTATAACCGTGGTTCCGGTTTCGAGCAACGGCTGAACATCAGCCACGGCATCAGATATATCGTCAGGCAGCGCCCCGAGCAGGGTATCGAGCAATTCTCCCAGCGTTTCGGGGGAGATATCACCAACCACACCGATATAGACATTGTTTCGCCCCAGCGTGTTGCGATGTGCGGCACGCATATCGTCAGGCGTTAGATTGGCGATGGTTTCGAGCGTTCCGTCGGTTGAAAGCCCGTAAGGGTGATCAGGAAAGGTCATCGCGCGAAACGCATTGCCGGCGATTGCCTGCGGGTCGGTGGCATCCGAGCGCAGGCCCGAATTCACCTGCCCGCGCACACGCTCAAAAGCGGTCTCGCCAAACGTTGGCTCGATCAACGCGAGCCGCAAGAGCTCGACGCTTTCATCCAGATTTCCGGTCAGCATGGAAGCGGAGATATTGACGCTGTCACGCCCTGTGCTGAAGCGCAGCCGTGCGCCAAGCTCGTCAGAACGCTCGGCAAACCGGGTAGCGCTCAGCGGGCCTGCGCCCTCTTCCAGCAAGCCAACCATCAGGTTGATCGCGCCGAGTTTTTCAGGGTTATCTTGCGATGCGCCACCGCGGAAGCTGAACTGGAGCGCAACCATCGGGATGCTCGGCTCTTGCACCAACCAAGCGGTTATCCCGCCGGGGGAGGTCACTTCCTGAATTTCGGTCGCGGCCCGCAGGGGCAGCGCTGCAAGCAATAAAACGGTGGCGGTTGCGAAAATACGAATCATTGGCTGGTCTCCTTTTCGCCCATCAGATAGCCGGTCACAGAGCGGCGGATATCGAGCACATCACGGGCAGCTTGCAAGATGTCGTCTTCGGTTACGGCTTGAAGAATATCAGGCCAAGCGGCCACATCTTCCACCGTAAGCCCCGAAGTAAGCGCCGCGCCATAGCGCCGGGCAAGGCCCTGCTGGCTGTCCATCGCGTAAATCTCGTCGGCCAGAAGGGTTGCTTTCGAGCGGGCCAGCCGGCGCGCATCCACGCCGTTTTCGATCAGGAATTCAAGGGTAGCATCAAGCCGGGCTTCGGCGTCTTCCAACGCCACATCCGGCTTGGGCACCACATACATCCCGAACGTGTCGGGATCATAGGAAAGCCCGCTATAAAAAGCCCCCGAAGACAGGGCAATGTCTTCTTCGATTTGCAGCCTCTGCCCCAAAAGCGAGGTAATGCCGCCCCCGCCAAGCACATCGGCCAGCAGGCTCAGCGCTGCGGCTTCGGTCTGGCTACCGGATTGGCGATTGGCTGCGAGATAACTGCGGATCACATAAGGCGTAGCAACGCGCGCATCGCGGTAGGTGATCCGGCGCGCGGCACGTTGCGGCGGCTCTTGCGGGCGCAGACGCTTCTGGATGCCCTCGGAGGGTGCCAGCGGACCATAATATTGCTGCGCCAGCGCATAGACCGCTTCGGGCTCCACATCGCCAGCCACCACAAGGACAGCATTGTTGGGCGCGTAATAAAGATTGTAGAAGTCTAGAGCATCTTGCAGGGTTAGCGCGTTCACCTCATCTAGCCAACCAATGACCGGTGTGCCGTAAGGGTGATTGAGGAATTGAGCCGCATTGCGCTGTTCGGAAAACAGGGAGCCCGGGTCGCTGTCGGTGCGCAATGCACGCTCTTCAAGCACCACGTCGCGCTCGGTCAACATGGCCGCGTCATCCAAAATCAGGCCGCGCATACGGTCTGCCTCCATTTCCATCATCAACGGCAGGCGATCTACTGCAACTTGCTGGAAATAGGCGGTGTAATCTTGGCTGGTAAAGGCATTGTCATTGCCACCATTGGCCTCGATCACTTCGGAAAACGTGCCGTCAGGCACGGCTTCGGTGCCCTTAAACAACAGGTGCTCCAAAAAATGTGCAATGCCGGATTTGCCCGCTGGCTCGTCTGCCGCACCGACCCGATACCAAAGCATATGGGTCACAATCGGGGCGCGGTTGTCTTCGATCACTACCACTTCCATACCATTTTCCAGCGTGTAGCTGGTGACCGGCACCTTTTGCGCCCAAGCCGCCGGGGCTCCGAAAATGATCAGTGCCACTAGCCCGACAAATCGCTGCATATTGTTCTCCCTAATTGCTTAATCGACAAGATAACCCTGCGGCTGGCAACATCAACCGCCCATACGAAAGCGTGAACACAAATTCGGGCTCTGGGCAAGGCACCGCCGACGCCGCGCGGCTCCGGCGTCGCACCGCCTCGGCGGCCCTGCGGACCACCTCGTTGGCGCGGGCCGTGCAGGCACGGCCGTCCGTGGCTTAACCCTTGCGTTTTTTGCGCGGCGGCTTTTTTTCGTCAAGGAAAACCAGCCCGACAGCGCCTAGGAAGATCGCAATATCAGCCACATTATATGCAAACGGATTTTCTATCCCGCAGCAGCTTGTGTTCAGAAAATCGGCAACCGCCCCGTAGATCAGCCGGTCAATGATGTTGCCAAGCGCCCCGCCAACCACCATCGCCACCGAAAGCTGGAGCCAAAACCCGCGCGCTTTACGAAACCAGATCAACAACAGCAAAGAAATCAGCGCACCAATTCCGACCAGCAACCATTTGGTTATATCGCTGCCGGAGCCAAACAGGCCAAAATTGATACCCTCGTTCCAGGCCATATGCAGGCTTAGATAGGGCGGCCATACATCGATAACATAGAGATTTCGAAGATCCATCCACTCGACAATCCATATCTTCAAAACCCGGTCGATCAAAAAGACCGCTAGCGCCATACTCAGGATTCGAATTAGGGACATAGGTGGCTCCGTTTGTTGCCGAGCCTCTTTAAAGCCTGCGCCTTCCGGCCACAAGTGTTTCAATCCATCACCAAAATGTTCACATATTTGAATTCAACTCGTCAACATGGTGCGCTAGGGCTTTGGTATTCAAGAATCCCGACCAGGAGAACCGGAACATGTTGAAAAATCTTACCATTGCGAGCCTCGTAGCTTCCAGCTTTACAAGTGCCACAGCGCAGGTGATCCCTTATCCCGATACGATCATTGTGCTTGATGTTTCAAATTCGATGTGGGGGCAAATTGATGGCGTTGCCAAAATCCTGATTGCCCGCGAGGTGATCGGAGATCTGGTTACCGACCTTGAGGAAGACATTAACTTTGGCCTTGTTGCCTATGGCCACCGCAGTAAATCCGACTGTGGCGATATTGAAACTATTGTGCCGGTAGGAGAGCTGGACCCGGAAGGGTTTAAGCGGGCCGTTAACGGCCTCACACCGCAAGGGCGCACACCGCTCACCGCGGCTTTGCGCCAAGCGGCAGAGCAGCTTGACTACACCACCCGCTCGGCCCGCGTTGTGCTGGTTTCCGACGGGGTTGAAAGCTGCGACGGTGACCCCGAAGCGCTGGCAGCCGAACTCAAAGAGAACGCACTGGATTTAACGGTGCATGTGATCGGCTTTGATGTATCCGGCATTGAGGATCAAAGCGGGCTGGAAGCTCTGGCGGCGTTAAACCACGGGCTATATCTGACACCGGATACCAGCATTGAGCTTAAAAACGATCTGAACACCATGATGGAAATGGAAATGGGCACCGATGCCGGCCAAATGGATACAAGTGACATGGCCCCTGCGACCGTTTCAGCGCCGACAAGTGTTGCGCCACGCAGCCGAATTGCGGTTGAATTCACCGGCCCGATGGGCGGGAACGATTATATCGGCCTCACAGAAGCCAATGCTGAAGCCAACGCGGTGTTGGCCGTTGCCCGCGCCGGTAACAGCGGCGCGGCTCAGCTGATCGCGCCGCGCGCGCAAGGTTCATACGAGCTTCGCTATTATAGCGGCGCGGGTGAAGTGCTCGCCACGCATGATTTCGAAGTGCAATAAAAACTTCGGCATTAAAAGGGCGAAGGCGTTTCAATCTTGAAGCGCCTTCCGTCATTCGGATGGTAGATTTCGAGCGAAAGCGCGTGCAGGCACAAGCGCGGGGCGGCGGCCAAGGCAGCGCCCGTTGCATAAAACCGGTCCCCCAAGATCGGGTGGCCAATAGAGAGCATATGCAGGCGCAATTGGTGGCTTCGGCCTGTGGTCGGGGTTAGTTGCACCCGCGCTCTGTCAGCGCCTCTCCCGATCACCCGCCAAGCGGTATGCGCTGCTTTACCGTGGTCATGATCAACCATTTGCAGCGGCCGGTTGGGCCAATCCACGATCAGAGGCAGATTTACCTCGCCGGAATCATCCGGTTGCCCCCAAACCAGAGCCTGATAGGTTTTTGTTGTATGCCGCCGCTCAAATTGCAGGCCAAGGTGGCGCTGGGCCGCTTTGTTCATCGCAAATATCATCACGCCGGAGGTGTCCATATCCAGACGATGCACCAAGAGCGCCTCGGGGAACACCGCCTTGGCGCGCGCTTCCAGACAGTCGGCGTGCTCGCGCGCTTTGCCGGGCACCGAAAGCAGGCCGGAAGGCTTGTTGAGCAACAGGATATCTTCGTCTTGATGCAGCACATCAAGCGGCCCGGCGGGCGGCGCATAGGTAAAGCTAGCCGGCATTTAGCGCTTTGAGCAGACCTTGGGTTGAGCCGTCTTTGCCCGAAGCATCAGCCCCCTGAATAAGTGGCACCAGCTCGGTCGCCATATCTTTGCCAAGCTCCACGCCCCATTGGTCAAAGCTGTTTATCCCCCAAATCGCGCCCTCGACAAACACACGGTGCTCATAAAGCGCTATGATCTGGCCGAGTGTAAAGGGTGTCAGCTTTTCATATGCCAAAGTGGTTGAAGGCCTATTGCCCGCAAAGGCGCGGTAAGGCTGGCCCTTCGGGCTTTGCCGGCCGCGCATCAGGGCTTCGGATTGCGCGAGGCAGTTGGCTTTGAGCAGGTCGTGATGATGCGCCAACTCTGGCTCGGCTCCCTTGGCGGCGATCAGGAATTCACACGGCACGACATTGGTGCCTTGGTGCAGCAGCTGATAAAATGCGTGCTGGCCATTGGTGCCCGCCTGCCCCCACACGACCGGGCCCGTAGGCTGGCGCACCGGTGTGCCGTCAAGCGTTACGCTCTTGCCGTTGCTCTCCATATCCAGCTGTTGCAGGTAAGCTGGCAAGCGGAAAAGGCGCTGGTCATATGGCAGCACAGCGCGCGTGGCATAATCGCAAATATTGCGATGCCAAATGCCGGTGAGCGCCAAAAGCACCGGCATATTTTCGGCCAAAGCTGCGTTTTGAAAATGGCTGTCCATCGCATAACCGCCGTCAAGGAATTCCCCAAATCTTTCGGGCCCAACAGCAAGCATTATCGGCAGGCCTATCGGCCCCCACATGGAATACCGCCCCCCTACCCAGTCTTCAAAACCAAACACCCGCTCGGGCGGAATTCCGAAATCTGCGGTTTTATCCAGTGCTGTCGAAATCGCCGCCATCTGCGAAGCCGCTTTTACACCGAGCCACTTTTTAGCGGTCTCGGCATTGGTCATGGTTTCAATCGTGGTGAAGGTTTTTGATGCCACGATCACCAAACAGCGTGCCGGATCTGCTTGCTTGGCCACTTCGGTAAAATCGGCGCCGTCAATGTTGGACACAAACCACACCTTTGGGCCGTCGTGATAGGCGCTCAGCGCCTCAACCCCCAAGGCCGGGCCCAAATCAGAACCACCAATGCCAATGCTGATCACCTCTGTAATAGGCCCGCCATCTGCGGCCTTGATCTTGCCCGCCCGCAGCGCCGAGGCAAAAAGCCCCATGCGATTCAGGGTTTCGTGCACACCTCCCAGCACGCGAAGCGGGTGGTTATCTTCGCTTGGGTTGGCGCGGTTCCGCAGGGCCGTATGCAATACGGAGCGACCTTCCGAAGTATTGATCTTTTCGCCGTCAAACATGGCGCGACGCTGGTCTTCCACGCCGGCCTCATCGGCAAGGCGCAAAAGCAATTGCCGCGCGTCTTTGTCAATCGAGGTCTTTGAATAATCCAGCAGCATGCCCGCCGAGCGCGCGCTGAAATCGTCAAAGCGCGCGGGGTCGTCAAATTGCGAAAGCAGTGTGCGATCTTCTGTTGAAGCGCGGTTCGCGCGCAGCATCCGCCAAATGGTATCCATTTTTTAAGCTCCGAGCTTGCTGGCATCCCGCGCCAGCGCTTCAATACCGGCCCAATCGCCAGCTGCCACTAAATCTTTCGGCGCTACCCAAGATCCGCCAGCGCAAATAACGTTGGGCAGGCTCAAATAGTCGTTGGCATTGCTCAGGCTCACTCCGCCTGTGGGGCAAAAGCTGATTTGTGGCAAAGGCGCCCCGATGGCTTTAAGCGCGGGCGCACCACCTGATGCTTCTGCCGGAAAAAACTTCAGCAAATCATAGCCCCGTGCCAGCATTTGCATGGCTTCGGTGGCCGTGGCCGCCCCTGCCAATAGTGGCAAACCAAGGGCTTCACAGGCCGCGACCAGTTCATCTGTTGCGCCAGGAGACACGCCAAATTTCGCCCCGGCCGCAACGGCGCTTTCAACATCACGTGGGGTAATCAGCGTGCCCGCTCCGACAACACCGCCCTTAACCTTTGCCATCTCGGCAATGGCCTCAAGGGCGGCGGGGGTGCGCAGGGTCACTTCAAGCGCAGGCAGGCCGCCAGCCACAAGAGCCTCGGCCAAGGGCCGCGCCTTGGTGGCATCATCCACCACCAGCACAGGCACAATCGGGGCCAGCTCGCAGGTTTCACGGTTGCGCCTGCAGGCGTCTTCAGGGGTCATACTCATTGGGTCACCATAAGGTTTTTTGCGGCCCTGTCGGGCCAGGTTTTGTGATAGGTTTTGCCGCTAAAAGCGCCCGAGACCATCCCGGCCAGCATTTCAGCGTTTGGCAGCGCAGGCGGCTTTGGCGCATTGTAAGGCGCCTCTCCTGCCTCTTTTAAATTGATCATATCACGCTGGCTCCGGTTTCAGCCGAGCCAACAGAGCGGCGGAATACTTCAAACATCTCGCGCCCCATGCCAACGCCATTGCCGGAAAGATCAGCCTCGGCGGGCGCCCGCGCCAGCACCGCTTCATCCAGCACATCAAGCGTGCCGTTTACGGCGTCCACCCGCACGATATCTCCATCGCGCAGCTTGGCTATTACGCCGCCATCCATTGCCTCGGGGGAAACATGGATCGCCGAAGGCACCTTGCCGGAAGCACCCGACATCCGGCCGTCGGTTACCAGCGCCACCTTGTGGCCACGCCCCTGCAATATGCCTAACACGGGTGAAAGCGAATGCAGCTCCGGCATACCATTGGCCTTTGGCCCCTGAAAGCGCACCACAACCACGGTGTCGCTTTCAAGCGCACCTGCTTTAAACGCAGCTTTTACGTCTTCCTGATCATGAAACACCTTCACCGGCGCTTCGATGATGTGGCGCGAGGGGTCCACGGCCGAGGTTTTCATAACAGCGCTGCCAAGATTGCCGCGCATCAGCTTCACACCACCGGTTTTCTGAAACGGGTCTGCCACGGTTTTGAGAATTTTATCATTCTCGCTCTTCCGCGCACCGCCTTCATACACCACTTCCCCATCCCGCAATTTTGGCTCGCGCGTATAGGCTTCCAGCCCTTCGCCAACAATAGTTTTGGTGTCGGGGTGCAGCATGCCTGCGCTCAGCAATTCACCAATCATATAGCCCAGCCCACCAGCCGCGTGAAAGTGGTTCACATCAGCCAAGCCATTTGGATACACGCGCGCAATCAGCGGCACCGCATCCGAAATATCTGAAATGTCTTCCCAATCCAACACAATGCCCGCCGCCCGCGCCATGGCGAGCAGGTGGATCAGCAGGTTGGTTGAGCCACCGGTGGCATTAAGGCCAACAATCCCGTTCACAAAGGATTTGGCGTTTAGCACTTCACAGGCCGGTGTATATTCATTGCCAAGATTGCTGATCGCCAGCGCCCGCTTAGCGCCCGCAATGGTCAACGCGTCACGCAATGGCGTATTGGGGTTTACAAAGCTGGCACCGGGCAGGTGCAAGCCCATGAATTCCATCAACATCTGGTTGGTGTTGGCAGTGCCATAAAAGGTGCAAGTCCCGGGGCCGTGATAGCTGGAAATCTCCGCCGCCATCAGCGCTTTTCGGTCCGCTTTTCCCTCGGCAAATTCCTGTCGCACGCGCGCTTTTTCATCATTCGGCAAGCCCGACGTCATCGGCCCTGCGGGCAAGAATACCGCAGGAATATGCCCGAAACTCGCCGCGGCAATCACCAACCCCGGCACAATTTTATCGCACACACCAAGGTAAACCGCACTATCAAACACATTGTGAGACAGCGCCACACCAGCACTCATCGCAATCAGATCGCGTGAGAACAGGCTAAGCTCCATGCCGGGCTGGCCCTGAGTCACCCCGTCACACATCGCCGGCACCCCGCCGGCCACTTGCGCTGTGCCCCCCGCCTCGCGGGCCGCTGTGCGAATTAGCTCGGGAAAGCGCTCAAACGGCTGATGTGCCGACAGCATATCATTGTAAGAGCTCACAATTCCGAGATTGCCACCATTGCCAGTCACCAGCGGGTCTTGGTCTTCACCGGCGGCGGCAAAGGCGTGGGCCTGATTGCCACAGGTCAGATGGGCGCGTCTTATTCCGGCATCAGCAGCCCGCTCGCAGCGTGCCATATAGTCTGAGCGCAAGGTTTCCGAGCGGCTCTCTATACGCTCTGTTACCCGCAAAATGGTGTCGTTCAAAGCCATGATCTACTCCGCAAAATGAATTTCAGTATCGGCGCGGTTAAGCACCACACGAACGGGTGCTTCGGCCTCCGGGCCCTCTTGCAACGCAACCTGCAAGGCCTTGAGCTTGGCTGCACCGGTTATCAGCACATGCACCGCATAGGCTTGCCGCAGCACAGGGGCGGTGAGCGTTAATCGCGGCTCACCCGCGCCTTCTGCCCGCATCGGTAAAATTAGCGATGCAGTGTCATCCAAGGCTTCTTCAAGCTTGTCGGCCCCGGGGAACAGGCTTGCCGTATGCATGTCTTCGCCCATGCCAAGCACAACCACATCCAAAGGCAAAACCGGCGCAACCCCCGCTTCAAGCTGTGCGAGCACGGCTTCCGGCGTATCTCCCTTCGCCACCATCGGCACCAGCTTTGCGGCAGCGGCATAGCCTTGCAGCAAAGCTTCTTTCAGGAGCCGCGTGTTGGAGCGTGGTGAATCCTCGGGCACAAAGCGTTCGTCTGTCAGCATGACGCTGATCTTGTCCCATTCTGCTTTTTGCTTCGAGAGCGCTGTCAAAAACGGACCGGGCGTGGTGCCGCCTGGCACTGCAAGGCTGGCTTTGCCGCGTATCCGGATGGCATCTCTGAGCTGTTCGGCCACCACTTCAGCAAGGTCCAAAGCCAGCACGGCGCGATCGGGGTATTGCATTAATAGAGACATCAGCTGACGATCTCCCGCCACTTGCGGCCATCGCGATGTAGCAGCGCCAAAGAATCTTCGGGGCCAGAGCCGCCAGCATCATAGGGTTTTGGCTGATCACTGCTTTCTTCCCATGCGGCAATGAGCGGGTCCACCCATGCCCAGGCTTCTTCCAGTTCGTCACCACGCATAAACAGAGTTTGATCGCCACGGATAACATCCATAATCAAGCGCTCATAGGCATCCGGCGCATGGTGATTTGCGCCGAGCGCTTCGGCAAAGCTCATATCAAGCGGCACTTCCGCCAATCGCATGCCACCCTGCCCCGGCTCTTTAATTGTCATATTCAGGGTAATACCCTCGTCAGGCTGCAACCTGATCACCAACACATTTGAGCCTTGGTTCGCCATCTCCGGGAAAATCGAATGTGGCGGCTTTTTGAAAACCACCACGATCTCTGACATCCGTGCCCGCAGCCGCTTGCCGGTGCGCAGGTAAAAAGGAACACCGGCCCAGCGCCAATTATCAATTTCCACTTTTAGCGCCACAAAACTCTCGGTTTTGCTCGCAGCATTTTCCGAATGTTCGATATATGACGCCGCATTTCTACCTGCCCGATACTGTCCGCGAACGGTATTCTCGGCTTGTAGCGGCTCCAGCGCCCGAATCACTTTCAGCTTTTCGTCTCGGACAAAATCGGCGTTAAATTTGGCTGGTGGCTCCATCGCGGTGAGGCATAAAAGCTGCATAATATGGTTTTGCACCATGTCCCGCAGCGCGCCCGACTTATCATAATAGCCACCGCGCCCCTCGACCCCGATGCTTTCCGCAACGGTAATCTGAACATGGTCCACATAATGGCTATTCCATAATGGCTCAAACAGCGCGTTGGCAAAGCGGATCGCCATCAGGTTTTGCACGGTTTCCTTGCCAAGATAATGGTCGATCCGGTAGACTTGGTGCTCATCAAAACAAGCGCCAAGCTGCGCGTTCAGCGCCTTGGCCGATTCAAGATCATGGCCCAAAGGCTTCTCAACCACAATTCTGCTGTCCGGCGTTGCAATGCCATGCTGGCTCAGGCGCGTTGCAATTTCGCCAAACAGATTGGGGCCAACCGACAAGTAAAACGCCCGCACAGCATCGGCACGGAATTTTTGGCTCAGCTCCGCCCAGCCATCATCCCCCATTACATTCACAATCTGGTAGTCAAGCGCGGCCAGAAAGCTTTCCAACACGTCGGGGGCCTGAATCGCCTCGGGCTCGAATTCTTTCAGAGCATCACCGACAAAAACGCGAAACGCCTCGCTGCTCATTTCGCCGCGGGCCACACCGATAATCCGGGCATCGGTGGGCATTTGCCCGTCGAGCATCCGCCTAAAAAGAGCCGGTAGCAGCTTGCGGCGTGACAGATCGCCAGTAGCGCCAAAAATCACAATATCAAAGGATTTAACAGGAATAACGCGTGAAACCATGGCCAGACTCTTCTTGAAGCGGCGCAAATGCGCCAAAGGTTAGAATAGTATACGGCGAGACATTCCGCCACACCGCAGGGCCACCCGCTTCCTACCATCTCTCGCGCCAGCGTCAAGAGTTTGCTCGCGTAAAATTTGTTTTCCGGCTAAGACAGCGAAATATTTCTGCGCGTGCGCCGGTATGGTGAACACGGCCTGAAACATTCTGCAATCATTTACACGGAATCCAGCCCAAATTCGCTTAATTTGAGCGCTCCTCCGCCAAGTTCATGTTCCATTCTTCACTTTCACCTTATTTTCGCCTGACTGGTCAAATATCGCTTTTATCAACCGCGCTGATTGCGTAATCAGGGGCGGCATGCTGACAACAGGAGAAACGGTGGGCATCTGGTTTTCGATATTGCGGGGGATTTTCCGCCTGCAACGCATTTGCTTTTCCCGTCAGCGCTTTGTGCTGGGAATAACCTTGCTTTTGGTTGCGCTTGTCGGCGCAGGTTCGCTCCAAGTCCAAACGTCAAATGATACTTTTTTGCTGTTCGGGCCAGGAAACACCTATCGCCAAAAACTGGAAAAGCAAAATGAGGCCTTTGGAGAAACCAACCAAACATTGATGTTGCTCGCGGTTAAAACACCCGAAGAACGCCCGCGCCTGCTGGAAGCCGAGCGTGCGTTGTTTAAGGTGCTGGACGATCCTGACAGCCCGCTTCTGCTAAACGCCATGACAGGATTTACGTCTGTATCCAGCCTTCTGCCGGCCATGGGGTATCCCCTCGATCTTACCTCGCTGGAAGATGTCGCGATTTTGCTCGACGAGCGCGCCGCGCTGGGGGAGGTCTTTTTTAACGAAACCCAAACCGCGACAATGGTGTCCATCACGCTTGATGTGCAGGATCAAAGCGACGTCGGACTTCAGGGTGCCTATGCCGAGCAAAAGGCCCTGGCTGATCATATAAGGGCTGCCTTTCCCGATGTTGATGTTGCTTTTACCGGCTCGGTATCGATGGGAGAGGCCCTGCGCGACGGGCTGACATTTGACCGGAAATTCCTGTTTCCGCTCACGCTCGTCGTAAACTTCTTCATGCTTTTCGTTGCGTTTCGCAATTTTCGGATCACCGTCGTCGCGCTTGGCACCGGCATTATGTCTGTGTTGCTTACCACCGGCATGGCGGGGTGGAGCGGCCATGTTTTTGCCACGGCGGCGGTATCATCATTTTCTATCATAATGACGCTCACCGTGGCCTCGCTCATCCACATCATCCACTCAATCGGCCAGCGCCAGCGCAACCTGCGGTTTCAAAAGCGGGACGCGCTGATTTTGGCCAGCTTCCGCAAGCTCGCCATTCCGGTGATTCTGGCCCACGCCACCACTGCGGTCGGATTTTTATCCCTCAACTGGGCTGATGCCCCCGCCTTTCGCTCGATGGGTAATCTTGTAGCGATTGGCCTGATTTTCTCTCTAATTCTGGTGTTGCTCGTTGCGCCGGTGCTGCTGGCGCTCGGCTGCGGCGAAATGAAGGTCCGCGATGAAACCATGCGGAAGATGTCGCGTGTGCTCACCAAAGCCTGGGCCAAAGGGCCGATGCTCTGGGCGGCGATTATCGGGCTGGCTTCTGTTCTTGCGGTCACGGGCTTGGTGCGCACCACCTTTGATGACCAGTTCATCAGGTTTTTTCCGCCGGAGCACCCGTTGCGGCAAAACATCCAGACCATCGCGGATAATATGGGCTGGTCCCAAACCGTAGATCTGGTGTTGCGCTATCAAGAGGGTGAGCTTCTAACCCCCACCGCTTTCCAAAATCTAGAGATTCTGACCGCCAAAATTCAGGCGCTGGATCAGGTGGTCGACATTCGCGGGCCGCTCCCGATTGTGCAAAACTGCCTTGAGCACCGCACCCCGCCCTATGAAGGCGCGTTGGCCGATGTGCCGGAAAAAATGCTGAATTACTGTGTGCGCAGCAACTATTATGTCACTGAAGATTTTGGCAACGCGACATTTGCCGCAGATTTTCGTGAGCTGCGGATGAGCCTGCTGGTAAAGCGGCAAAGCTCTGCCCATGTGCGAGAACTGGCTGAAGTGGTCGAGGCCATCGCCCGCGACGCCGGCTTCACTGAAGACACAGCCGCGGTGTCCGGCGTTAATGTTATGTCATCCTATCTTTCAATGGTGAATACCAAATCCATGCTGATCGGCACCGGCTTTGCTATGATCGTTGTATCATTGCTGATCGGCGTATTTCTGCGCTCGCTGCCACTGGCTCTGCTTAGCATCTTCCCGAATTTCATGCCTGCAATGGCCTCGCTTGGGCTTTGGGTCTGGGTAAACGGAGAGGTTGGCATGGCCGCCTCGATTATCACCGCGCTCACTTTCGGGATCGTGGTCGATGACACCATCCACATCCTTTATGCCCTGAACCGGGGCCGAAAAAAGCAGACCAATCGCGGCGTGCAACGGGTGTTGCAAAATGTGTTCCCCGGTGTGCTGACCACAACCGCAACACTTGGATTTGGCTTTGCCTTGCTGATGTATAGCGGTTTTGCGGTCAACCAGCAGCTTGGCTTCCTCACTGCCGCCACAATTTTCATTGCTTTCCTGTTTGATCTGTTTGTGCTGCCGAGCCTCTATATCATTTTTATCGGACGCAACAGAAAGCATTGAATTTCAGCTCGCTTTTCAGCTATGTTTCGGTGAACGATATTTGAGGGAGTCTTCCATGCGCCATCTCACCGCCGCCCTGATTTTGCTTAGCCCGTCCATTGCCAGCGCCCAATGCCTGACGGCTGACGCGCTTGCAACCGGAATTACCGTTGAATACGAGAGCGGCCTGACCTCGCAAATCTCCCGCACGGCCACTGGCACAATCATGGATGCCTATGACGATGACAACGGCTACTACCAGCAAACGATCTTTTTCGAGACATTCGCCGGCGTTTTTGAAACCCGCAAGGTGTTTCACGAAAAAGGGCGCTGGGATATTCAGCGCGAAGTTTCAATGACCTATGACAGCGGTGTTGACGACATTGGCTCTTTTGCGCCCGGTGATTTTGGCAGCGCCACGCTTTCACTGGCGTATTCCGACTACGGCGATACCGACGAAAACTTCGGCTGGCGGGCCTATGAAAGCGACCCGCTGGTAATCGGCGAATGCAGCTATGAAACCGTGCGGGTCTTTACCTCCGAGTTCAACATCAGGCGTGGCGATTTGTTTGTCCGCGAAATCAAATTTCTGCCCGCGTTGGGCTTTGGGATTCAGGTCGCCAATTCAGCTTATGCCTTCCCCGCCAACAATGCGGTTATTGTTGGCCTTACCGCCAATTAGGCACCTGCCGCGCCGCCAAGCGCGGCATTTCCGCCCATTATCCGCTTTCCCTTGATTCCCGAAGTGTCGGGCTTTTATAAGATGACAGAAACGCTCGGGTATTAACCGCGCGCCAAATTATGGGGAATGGGCATGGCGACCAAAGAACAAATTATAAAAGCGCTGATCAGCGTTACAGCACCGGGGCTAAAAGAGGACATTGTGTCTGATGGTCTTGTGTCCGATATCATCATCGATGGCGGTAAAGTCGTGTTTTCGATCACCGTGCCAAAAAGCCTGAGCGGAGACCCGACCGCGCTGCAAAAAGCGGCCGAGCGGGTGGTGATGGCACTGGACGGGGTGGAAACTGCGCTGATCGCGCTGACAGCAGAAGCCGAGGCTCCCGCCGCGCCAGAGGTGCCGACACTGAAAAAGCGCAAAGAGCGCCCGGTTGGCCCCGATATGCGCCCGGCGTCGGCTGCGATTCCGGGCATTAAATCGATTCTTGCTGTGGCTTCCGGCAAAGGCGGCGTTGGAAAATCAACAACATCCGCCAATCTCGCCATCGCGCTTTCCAAACTCGGTCTCAGGGTCGGTCTGCTCGATGCAGATATTTATGGCCCATCCCTGCCGCGCCTGTTTGGCATGACAGCTGATCGCCCCGAGTTGAAAGACGATGTGCTCTACGCGATGGATAAATTCGGCATTAAAGTGATGTCGATGGGTTTCTTGATGGAAGAGGATAATCCGGTAATCTGGCGCGGCCCGATGGTTGTATCTGCCCTGATGCAAATGCTGCGCGAAGTGGCGTGGGGGCCGCTTGATATTTTGGTGCTCGATATGCCACCCGGCACCGGTGACACCCAGCTCACCCTGGCCCAGCAGGTGCCGGTTGCCGGTGCGGTTATCGTCTCGACTCCGCAGGATCTGGCCTTGATAGATGCCCGCAAGGGCCTGAAAATGTTTGAAAATGTTGATGTGCCAATCCTCGGCATCGTTGAGAACATGAGCACGTTTATTTGCCCGCATTGCGGCGAGCGCTCGGATATATTTGGCCATGGTGGTGCCGAAGCAGAGGCTGGAAAACTCGGCGTGCCTTTCCTTGGCGGCATCCCGCTGCATATGGATATCCGAAAGTTTTCGGATGAAGGCACGCCGGTTGTGCAAGCCGATCCAAAAGGACCACACGCCAAAATATTCGAAACTATCGCGCTCAAAGTCGCGGCACAGTTAAACCCGGTCGAGGACGAAGACTAACCCTAATCGGCACCTGCTCCACGCGCTACGATTGAAGCGCGGCGCAGGTGCATCGCCTCCAGATGCGCAAACTTTATGCGCCGCCACCGACAGCGGTCATGCGCTTGGCTTCACTTTTCGTAACCAGCGTCTATACAGGCAACATTTCGCCTTTGAGCCACTTCTTTGACTCCCTCGCTATTTATGGGGAATTGTGCCGAAACGCATAAAATGTAATGTTTTATAAACCGGATAGCATCCGATAACACGGCGGCAATAATGCCCTTGGCTTCAGTAGCCAAGGGCATTTGGCTTTTGCGAACCAATTTCTTTTGCCGGTTCAATAGGCCAAAATTGAAACCGGTAGTGCGCTAATCCAGCCTAAGTGTAGCGGCTCCGGCCAGCATATCGCCCTTAGCCCGATCAAAGCGCAAATGCGCCAGCCCGCGCCCTTCTAGCACGGTAAACAGCGTTCCAGCTGGCTTTCCGCCTGCGGTGATCGGCGCGCCAAATAGGGCATCACCAGTGATGCTCACCCGCCCCAGTCCCTTTTTCAATTCGGTCTTATGTTTCATGCGCGCGGTTATCTCTTGCCCTACATAGCAGCCCTTACGAAAATCCACCCCGTTCAGTCGCTCAAATCCGGCTTCCAAAATGTAGGTCTCGTTTTCTACAAGTTCCGGCCCGGGGATAATATGTTCAACCCTTAGCGCTTCAAAATATGCCTCGGATAATGGCTCTGTTTCCAGCGTGCCATAGTGCCGCCAGCCCATCGCTTCGTGGCGCGGGTCGGTAAATGCGTGTTCCGGTTGATCCCCGATGCCACGCCACACAGGGCGCTCGTCAGCCTCAATCGCTACTTCGGCACGCAGCCGATACATTCCCAGCCTTTGCGCCAAAGCCGGCGCACGCGCGGCGGCCACATCCAGCAAAATGCCGTCTCCGTCCGCCACCAAAAAGAAGTCAAACAAATACTTGCCCTGCGCGCTTAACAGCGCCGCATAGATCGGCCCTTCAGCCAGCTTTGTGACATCGTTGCTCACCAACCCCTGCAAAAAACTTTGCCGGTCACTGCCGGAGATCCGCAGCAGCTGCCGCGATTTATCATGGTATCCTTTGATCATAGCGTTAATATAAGAGCAACCTGACCATTTACCAGCCCGAAAGCGCCCATGCCCGCCCCCGTTTCCGTGATCATCCCAACCCTAAACGCCGCGTCCCGCATTGGCCCGACCCTTGGTGCGCTGGCCGAAGGGCTGGATGCCGGCCTAATCGGTGAACTCATTATCGTAGACGGCAATTCAAAAGACGATATAGCAGCCATTGCTGACCAGATCGGCGCTCGTTTTATCACTACCCACGCGGGCCGTGGCGGCCAGCTTGCCAAAGGCGCCGAATCTGCCTGCCGTCCGTGGTTGCTTTTTATCCATGCTGATACCGTCCTCTCCGAAGGCTGGGTTTCAGCAGTTCAAAAGCATCTCCACTCCCCTGAAAAGGCGGGTTATTTTCGTTTGAGATTCAATGCAAAGGGCTACGCGCCAAGCCTCGTCGCGGGTTGGGCGAACGTGCGCAGCCGCCTGTTTGGCTTGCCCTACGGTGATCAGGGCCTTCTGGTCTCTAGCGCGCTCTACAATAAGGTAGGGGGCTACCCTGACTACCCTTTGATGGAAGACGTCGCCCTAGCGCGTCGACTCCGCGGCAGGCTGAGCGCCCTGTCGGCACAAGCTGTAACCAGCGCAGAAAGATTTCAAGGAAAATGGTTTCGGCGTGGCGCGTTTAACCTCTCGCTTTTGCTGCGCTATTTCTTTGGTGCCGACCCCGAAAAACTCGGCAAACTTTATCGCTAGCCACTATGTTGGATTAGCCTGCGCTCTCGCTTGAGCACGGCGCAAGCGCCCGCCTTCAGCCCGCGCAGCTTTCACGCACCGTGCCCGCCGAGCGAAGCGAGGCCATGGCGCCGCAGTCTGATTTTCAGCTTGCTGAAAACACCGCCGCCGGGCGGGCCTCGCGTGTAGTCAAGCCAGGCGCGCGGGGTCGGGCTAGCGGCTCCCGCCCGTCGGAGTGCGATTTGCTTTCAAATCGCACCCCTCCCGTTGGGCATGGCCTCGCTTCGCTCGGCGGTCTTAAACTTTAGCCGCCGAATTGTAGCCTGAAAAGCTCTGCATAGATGCCACCGCTTGCGAGGAGCTCTTCATGGTTTCCGGTCTCGACGATCCGCCCTTTATCGAGCACCACGATCATATCCGCATCGCGGATTGTGGCCAACCGATGCGCGATCACCAAAGTTGTCCGGCCTTTTGAAAGCTCCGCCAGTGCGGATTTTATCACCGCTTCTGATTCCGCGTCCAGTGCCGAGGTTGGCTCGTCAAGCAGCAGGATCGGGGCATTGCGCAGCACAGCCCGCGCAATCGATATCCGCTGCTTTTCTCCGCCCGAAAGCGTGCTCGCAGCAGCCGCTACCGGTGTATCATATCCTTGCGGCAGGGCCGAGATAAATCCGTCTGCCGCCGCCGCTTTTGCCGCCGCTTTTATCTCTGTCAAACTTGCGTCAACGCGTCCAAAACCAATATTCTGCTTTATGCTTCCGCTCAGCAGCACCGAGTTCTGGCTAACAGATGCGATTCCGCCGCGAAGGTCGCTTTGGGTCACATGCCGGATATCAACCCCGTCGATCTCGATCCGCCCCTCGGTCACATCAAACAGCCGCGGGAGCAAGTTAAAAACCGTTGATTTCCCGGCCCCGGATCGGCCAACAAAAGCCACCATTGCACCTGCGGGCACCTCAAGCGAAATGTCGTGCAACGCCTGTTTGCCGTCAGGATAGGTAAATCCCACCGCGTGAAACGAGATCGCCCCTTTGCCTTCGGGCATGGCTACGGGCTGGGGCGGATCTTCTATTTTGCCCTGCAAATCAAGGATTTCAAAAATCCGGTTCAGCGCCGCTTCACCCTGTTTGGCCATGGCAAAGGTTTTTCCAAGGTTGCGCGCAGGTTGCGAAATCACGCCAAATCCGGCCATGAGCGCCATAAAATTCGCCAATGTGGTTGTGCCGTTCGTGAGCCGCCACGAAACCACCACCAGCAGCACAGCAATCGCCGCGCCCGAAAGCGATTCCATAATTGGCGACAGCTGTGCCTGCAGCTGGATCAATCGCATTTTAAGCCCCAATAGCCGATCAAACACTTTACCGGCCGTGCGCAGCAAATAAGGCTCTAGCTGATAGCTTCTCGCCATACGGATACTGCCCAGAGATTCAGAAATCTCGCCGGTCATCAGGGCCAAATCATCTTGCGTATCGCGAGAGACGATATGTATCCGCGCCCCGATCCGATTCACCGGATAAACCGCCAGTGAAAACACCGCGACCAGCGTCAGCGTGATCACCCAGTCAATGCTCAGCATCACGGCTACGGTCGCGAGCAGAATCAAAACGGCAGATATCCCGCCGAAAATCTGCATTACTGTTTGCCGAACCAGCATGATGTCGGAAGTAAAGCGCGTAGACAGCGCGGTCGGGCTTTCACCTTGCAGCTGCGCAAGATCGGCAAAAACCAGTTTTTCATGCATTTTTCTTTGCAGATCTGTCTCGGTAAGCACCAAGGCACCGTTGCTTTTAACCTGAAATAACCATGTGCCCAGCCCCTTGGAGCTCGTCAGCACAAGCATCAATATCGGGCCCCACCAGATAACGTCCCGCGTGCCGGCTTCAAAGGCGTCAATGATCCATTGCAGTGCTTTGGCATAGCCTGCCGAAGCCAGCGCCGAGATCAGCATCCCAAAAAACCCCAGCGCCAAGGCCCTGCGATACCGCTTCAGCCAATGCCGCCAAAGCCGCTTATATGGCCCCTGTTCCATTCGTTATTCGATTCTGGAGCCATCGGTGTTTTTATCACTCCAAACCCCCAGCTCATTGCCGCCCGGTTCAATAAAATGAAACCGCCGCCCGCCCGGAAATGCCTGAATGTCGCGGCTAATTTTCCCCTGCGCGGCCCGCACCGAGGCCAGTGTTTCCTCCAGCCGCTCGCTGTAGAATATCACCAAAGCTGCGCCAGCAGCCGCAGTTACCATCTCGGTTGACCGAAAAAACCCGCCATTGATACCTTGGCCGGAAAAATCACAATAATCGGGGCCATAATCGGTAAAATCCCATCCAAATGCCTTGTTGAAAAAGGCTTTGGTGCCGTCGATGTCTCCGGTGTGAAATTCGATATAATTTATTTTTTCGTGCTGGTTCATGATTTTGCCGCTTCCATTGATTTGGTTGCCTGTATTAGCGCACGCGGGAGCGCGGTTTCAAGGAGGTCAAGATTCTCAGGAGTTCCGGCGGAAATGCGGATACAGCGGTTTTGCGGTTCCGAAAACGGCATGCGGATAAAAACGCCTTGCTCACCGAGCGCAGCCACAATCGCTTTGGCAAATTCAACGCCCTGTCCGCAATCAATTGCCACAAAATTCGTGGCCGAAGGCAAAGGCTGCAGCCCGTTTTCCCGCGCGATACCGGCAATCCGCGCCTTGGCTGTGCGCACGTTCTCCAGCGTCTGCAACAAATAAGCTCCGTCGGCCAGCGCCGCCAGTGCCCCGGCTTGCGCTGCACGGTTCATGCCGAAATGGTTGCGCACCTTGTCAAAGGATTTCACGAAATCGCGGTGCGCAATCGCATAGCCCACCCGCGCGCCCGCCATGCCATAAGCCTTTGAAAAGGTCCGAAACCGTATAACCCTTGGGTGACTTATATCAATTTCCGGCACGCAGCCAGCGGGCGCAAATTCAATATAGGCTTCGTCAAGACACAGGGTCGCCCCCTCGGGCAAATCGTCAATCATTGCCTGAACCCGCGCGCCATCGTGAACCGTTGCCATCGGGTTGTCGGGGTTTGCGAGGTAAACCAGCGGCGCATCCACTTCCCGCACCTTGGCGAGCAAAAGCTCGGGGCTTTCGGCATCATTAACATAGGGCACAGTATGAAGCTCACCGCCAAAGCCGGTCACATGGTAGTTGAAAGTCGGATAAGCGCCGGCAGTTGTCACCACTTTGTCTCCGGGCGCAATAATAAGGCGCACAAGATAGCCAAGCAGGCCATCGATCCCTTCGCCAATCGCGATGTTTTCCGGCGCAACCCCATGCGCTTCGGCCAAGGCCGCTTTCAGGTCATGGCTCTCCGGGTCACCGTATTTCCAAATATCCGAGGCCGCCGCTTCCATCGCAGCGATAGCCTTGGGTGACGGACCAAATACATTTTCATTGGCCCCCAAGCGCGCCGCAAATGCCGCACCTTGTAGCCGCTCTTGTGTCTCCGGGCCGACAAACGGCACCGATGCAGGCAGAGCCTCGCTCAATTTCGTATATCGCGGTCCCGACATCATTGCCCCCAAGCTTCAACTATTTCGCCTCTTCGGCCTATCGCAACAGCGCAGAAAAAACAACGCCCCGCTTTGCCAAACCAAAAAGGGGCGCCGGGGCAATTCCTTGAGCTGGCCCCGCCTCACTTAGCCATACAGGCTTCCGGTTCGGGTTGCGAGAAAATCCTCCAAAGAGATATCTTCTTGCTTCAGGAAACCATGGTTGGGCAAGCTGCCATTGCGCACCATTTCGACAATAGCAACAACCGAGCCGGCGGTTGTCCAGGCAATCGCTGTTTGCGGGCCACCGGCAATGTCGATCGGTTTATAGCCGCGCACAAACTCTTTGCGTTGCAGGCGGCCGTCAATGCTGCCTTCTGCCGCTACATGCACATAAACGATATCGTCGTTCACCGGTGGTTTTGCATTAACCAGTATACGCCCGGCATCTTCACGGTCTTCGCGCATCAAAAGCTCATGGAAAAAGAAATTCATCAGGTCCATATGGCCCGGATAGCGCATGGTTTTGTAATCGATATTATCAACTTTGCCGAGGTAGGTTTCGCACATGGTGCCAAGCCCGCCCGAGGTGGTGAAGGCTTCCAGTTCCAGCCCGTCTATGAGGATTTTTTCTTTCCATTCCATCGGAGAGACCCATTTGTGAACCCCTTCCTCGATCACCTCGCAATCATTGAGATACTCGTTCACAACCCCGGCTGGCGACCAGTTAAAGGCATAGCCCAGCAGCCCCGTCGGGTGCTGAGGCAAGGCGCCAACCCGCATTTTGACCGAGCGGCAGGTATCAAACATCGCAATATGCGCAGCGCCAACAATGCCGATAAACCCCGGTGCCAAGCCGCATTGCGGTGCCATCAGGCCCTTGGAGGTTTTGCTAAGCTCGATAATAGCTTTGGTGGTCGGCACATCTTCGGTCAGATCAAAATAATGGATACCCGCCAAATGGGCCGCTTTCGCAATCTCGGTGTTCAGATTAAACGGCAGGCAAGACAACACCGCATCCACATTGCCAAATTCCGCAGCAAGGGCGGCTGGCGAGGTCAGGTCCGTATTCTTCACCGGAAAAGGCAATGCCTCGCGCGGGGTATGGATATCATATCCTGTGACGCTGAATTTTGCCTCATGCAACAGCTTGGCCGCCAGCCTGCCGACTTTGCCTAGCCCAAGCACCGCGATATTTTCAAAACTCATGTTGATTATCCTTCGAGGTCAAATTTAATGCCCTGCGCCAATGGCAGGTCGCGGGAGTAATTAATGGTGTTGGTCTGGCGGCGCATATAGCCGCGCCACGCGTCTGAGCCGCTTTCACGCCCGCCGCCTGTGTCTTTTTCACCACCGAAAGCACCGCCGATTTCTGCGCCGGAAGGGCCGATATTAACATTTGCGATGCCGCAATCGGAGCCGGCAGCGGAAAGAAAATATTCGGTTTCGCGCACATCGGTTGAGAAAATGCAGGAAGAAAGCCCCTGCGGCACCCCGTTTTGCAGCGCTATCGCCTGATCAAGATTGTTGTATTTTAACACATAAAGAATTGGCGCGAAGGTTTCGTGGCACATGATGTCTGTTTGGCTTGGCATTTCCACTATCGCCGGGTGGGCATAGGCAGCGTCGGGAAACGCCCCGCGCAATGCAGGCCCGCCGCCGTGGATAATGCCGCCGTCGGCTTTTGCCTGCGCCAGCGCTTTTTCCATCGCGTTATAGGCATCACTATCAATCAGAGGCCCGACCAGATTGCCTTCAACCAGCGGGTCACCTATGGCTAGGCCGTCATAAGCCACTTTTAAACGCTCAATGAGTTGGTCATAAATACTTTCATGCACAATCAACCGGCGCAGCGAGGTGCAGCGCTGGCCCGCTGTGCCCACCGCCGAAAAAACAATTGACCGCAAAGCCATTTCAAGATCAGCCGAGGGCGAAACGATCATGGCGTTATTGCCGCCAAGCTCCAGAATACAACGACCAAACCGCGCGGAGAGTGCCGCTCCCACAGCAAGGCCCATGCGGGTAGACCCCGTGGCAGAGATAATCGCAACATCGCGCGAGGTTGCCAGAATCTCTCCGGTATCACGCGCGCCAATCACCGTTTGGATAAGCCCCTTTGGCGCATCACCAAACCGTGCAAGCGCACGATCACATAATTTTTGCACCGCCAGCGCGGTCAAGGGTGTTTTTTCAGAAGGTTTCCAGATCACCGGATCGCCACACACCAGCGCCAAAGCTGCGTTCCAACACCACGGCGCCACCGGAAAATTAAAGGCGGTGATAATGCCGCAAACCCCCATCGGGTGCCAGGTTTCGCGCATCGCGTGGCCGGAACGCTCTGAGGCGATTGTCAGGCCAAAAAGCTGGCGCGACAGGCCGACAGCCAGATCACAAATGTCGATCATCTCCTGCACTTCACCAAGGCCCTCTTGCAGGATTTTACCGCACTCCAAAGTGACCAGCTTGCCGAGATTTTCTTTTTCAGCGCGCAATTCTTCGGCCAACAGCCGCACCAACTCACCGCGACGCGGGGCCGGAACCAGCTTCCATGCCGCAAAGGCCAATTTGCCATTCGCTATAATTTCAAGGGTTTCGGCTGTGTTAT
>Ga0316205_10001630_pt1 | contig 27068 bp, 26 predicted proteins | sample 3monthpyrite_MG_FD_204941 | JGI IMG/M metagenome (GOLD analysis project Ga0316205, IMG submission 204941) | Microbial mat bacterial communities from mineral coupon in-situ incubated in ocean water Damariscotta River, Maine, United States -... | ecosystem: Environmental > Aquatic > Marine >... | reverse complement strand
AACCTCGCGATAAGGCTTTACTCTTCCCAGATTAGGCTACCCGGCATCCTGGCGACGAGCTTGTCATCAAGAAGATGGTCGAATTTAAAGGGTGCAGCACTAGCCGCTGGAATCACATATATAGATCTGGCCATTGATATCCAGTCGACTTTTTAGGGCGCCCCCCAGCTCAGGGGTTGAGTTTTGTTTCAAAACACGCTGTGAATATGTCCCTATGCGCTCTGCATTTTCATCCATGAAAATGAAGGTGTTTGAAACAAAACTCAACCCCTGAGCCTTCGCACTCGCAGTGCAATCACAAGTTGATGTCTGGATATCAATGACCAGATCTATAACCCATTTCATACCAAGATCATCAAAACAGCATCTGCTCAATCAATATCCAGTTTTTTCAGGCGATACCTTAATTGACGAAAACTAATGCCTAACAATTTTGCCGCCGCCGTTTTATTGTATTTGGTTTTTTCCAATGCCTGTTTAATCGCCTCTTTTTGCATGGTATCTAAATAAGGGTCTAATGCTCGATCCATTTTTGCTGGTGAGGTTAAAGCCACATTGTCCGGTAATTGCAAATCATCCTGCTGAATCATATCCCCTTCACACAAGGTCATCGCACGCTCAAGAATATTTTCCAGTTCCCGCACATTGCCTGGAAACGAATAATTCATTAAGGTCTCTAATGCTCCTTGGCTTAAAGCAATTTTTGATCGCCCGGCTTCTTTCACCAATCGATCTAATAAATGATTGGCCAGCATCGGCACATCTTCGGGATGCTCTCTTAAGCTCGGCACATATAACTCGATCACATTAATTCGGTAAAATAAATCTTGCCGAAAATCGCCACTTTGGACTAATGCGGCCAAATCTTTATGGGTCGCACTTAATACTCTGACATCGATATCAATTTCTTTCGCCGCACCCACCGGTCGCACCGCTTTTTCCTGAATCGCACGCAACAACTTCACTTGCATATGCATCGGCAGATCCGCCACTTCATCCAAAAATAAAGTGCCACCATTAGCTACCTGAAACAAACCTTCTTTATCGGCAATCGCCCCCGTAAAACTTCCTTTTTTATAACCGAAAAACTCACTTTCCATCAAATGCTCAGGAATCGCTCCACAGTTAACCGGTACAAAGGAAAAATCAGCACGCGGCCCTTTTTCATGAATCATACGCGCCACTAGTTCTTTACCGCTACCCGATTCCCCAGCGATATACACTGGCGCCTGACTGCGGGACAGTTTCGAGATGGTTGCTCGGGTATTACGCATCACTGCTGATTCACCCAGTAAGGTCAAACGCGTGCGACGATCCTTTTGTGGTTCAGGGGTTTTCAGTTTGATTGCCGTCGCTACCATTTTTCTAAGGCTTTGCAACTCGACAGGTTTAGAAACAAAATCAAACGCTCCGTTTTTTAGCGCTTGCACCGCAGATTCCACATTGCCATGAGCCGTGATAACGGCGACCGGCATATCCGGATATTCATTTTGTATCACTTTCACCAACTCAAGGCCATTACCATCAGGTAACCGCATATCTGTCAAACAGATATCGTACTTATTGCGAGCCAATAACGCCATCGCTCCAGCAACAGTTTCTGCGGCATGGCTATCGATTTCCATACGGCTCAATGTCATATCCAGCAATTCACAAATATCCGGCTCATCATCAACAATCAATGCTAAATGCTTACTCATGGTTTATCGATTTCGTTTTTTTTGGACTATTAAAAGTAATTCGAAAACAACTGCCGCCCGTGGGAATGGGTATATACTCTAATTTAGCTTGGTTACTTTCACAAAGCTCCCCTCCTATATATAATCCCAATCCAGTACCTTTCACTTTTGTGGTAAAAAAAGGTTCAAAAATATGCTGCGCCGTCTCCGGATCGATCCCTGCCCCATAATCAATCACATCCAGGAAAGGCCCGCGAGATTCTCGCGTCTCTCCACCGCGCAAGGTCAACCAAGGTCGTCCTCGATTATTCACTCCATGGGCGATGGCATTTTGGCATAAATTGGTAAGCACTTGATGGAAATGGCTTGGATCAAAAACGACAGAAGTCTCTTTCGGTGTGATATCTACCGCAATATGCGCTTTATCAATTTTTTGATGATCGACAAACTCATCCATAAAATCCGAAATCCATGAATTCAACACAAACGTTTGCGGTTTGACATTATCACGCTGGCTTAACTGCATCACATTTTCGATGATGCGATTCATACGCACCGATTGCTCACTAATAATCTGCGACAAACGACGATCCGCGCTACTTATTTTCGGGGACTCCTCCAGTAATTGCGCGGCATGGCTGATCGCGCCTAAGGGATTACGAATTTCGTGTGCAATACTTGCGGTCAAACGGCCCAGCGCCGCTAATTTCAAGTGCTGGGCCTTCTGATTCATTTCTGAACTATCCTCTAATATAATCAGGGCTCCAGCATCCACCGTGGTACCCAAGCGGATAAAACGCGGCATCACATCAACAGCCCCAGGCATTGGAATCATTTTTCTTTCTTCATTCGGATTTTTGCTCCAATGGCGAAATTGTGAAAACAATTCGCTAGACAGCTCTTCAATATGTTGTTTTTGCTGACGAGGCAACATGCCCAATAAATACCATGCCGTCTCATTAATTAATCGCACTCGATGGGTTTTATCAACAACGATAACCCCCGATCCCATCCGCTGAATAATATACTCATTTAATTGAGCAAGATTGGCGATATCAATACCACGCTGGTTCGCTAATGCCTCGCTCACTCGAATACGACGTGCCAATACATTAGCAAGTATTGCCGTGGCAAAAAAAGTCGCGCCAAGCATCCCATGCTGTGCATAAAAAGCTTTACCGGTGTTCAAGACAAGATCGCCATAGATCTGTTCCAGCATTAAAGCAATCGACGCAGCTGCAGCAATGGCAACAGACACCTTGCCGGCCAATAAAATACCAGCACCCGCCACTGGAACGACCAATAAAATACCTAAGCCACTCATGATGCCACCACTGGCATGCATCATAGCTATGATCACCACGATATCAATGAATGTTTGAAAATACACCTGCACGTCTAATTGCGGTGTCTCTTTATATATAAAAATTAACGAAAACAGGCTACAGAACAAATAAAAACTAACGGCACCAAAAAATAAATCCGGGCTGGCGTCGCCCAGCGGGGATGGGTGTTTAACAAACAGGAAAACAACAATACAAACAAACGACACAATAATTCGATAGAGATTAAGCAAACGAAGCGCACGCCAATTAGCGAGTATGGAATCAACGGCAACCCCTGCATGCACTAACGACACCTCACGACTCCATGCCATCACATATCCTGAGCCCAATACCAAGCAAAACGCTAAATACGCGTAACGTCATCAATCTGAGCATAAACCAACCTGCAGCCATTCATTCCTTAGCTTCACTCTCAACACCTAAAAATAATTCACTACGGATATAATAATGACACACCGCTGAATACTTTGCAGAAATATCAATGCAAACAAGGAGAATTAAAAATGTATAAATATAAGCGAGAGCTTAGCCGTCAGTTAATTGACGGATAAGCCCAGCAAGAAGGACAAAAATATACCGCAATGCACGGTTTATTTCTGAAGGGTAAATAAGTTTTCCCCGCGCCAACCAGCGTCTAAGACTTGACCTCGTGTTCACGACAAAGATAACGTCCCTGCTCGCCAAGTACCGCATCTTGTTCTGGCACATGCACACCACATTCTGCGCAGCGGACGATCTTAGCAGCCACCGTTTTCTTAGTGGGTGACGGTGGCGTATTGGTCATTTTTATCCGCCGAATAAAGCTTTTGATGACAACATAGGCAACCCATGCTAATAAACCAAAAATAACAAGTCGAACGATAGACATATTTTAAAATACCGTTTTGGTCGGGGTGACTGGATTTGAACCAGCGACTTCTGCCTCCCGAAGACAGCGCTCTACCAAGCTGAGCTACACCCCGCTGTACCATCCTTAAAATGTATATAGGCGAAGCGAACCATTTATCCAACATTGAGCGTCAATACTTCCTGCTTACCGAAAACTCAGCTAAGACATTTAACGCCTCTTTATAAGGAGAACGCGGTAATACATGCAAGGCAGCGATTGCTTTTTCTATTTCTTTCTCTGCAATCTGGGTTGTATAGTTCAACGCCCCAGTATCATTAATGGCCTGAATAACCTCTTGAATTTTATCTCTGCCGCCATGTTGAATGGCATCTCGCACCACATTCGCCTGAGCGATTGAACCGGCTCGCATGGTATGAATCAATGGCAACGTGGGTTTACCTTCAGCTAAATCATCTCCAATATTCTTCCCGATCACATCGCTGCTCGCACTATAATCTAACACATCATCAATCAGCTGAAATGCCGTCCCCAAATGCATGCCGTATAGACCTAGTTGCTCGATTTCATGATCCGACCTGCCAGCCAACACCGCCCCGATCTGCATAGCCGCTTCGAATAATTTTGCGGTTTTGTAACGAATCACTTCCAGATACAGTGACTCAGGAGTATCGGGCTCATGACAGTTAAGCAGCTGCATCACCTCGCCTTCGGCAATAACATTGGTCGCATTAGCCAATATTTCCATAATGCGTCCATCACCCACTTCAACCATCATCTGGAAAGAACGAGAATAAAGGAAATCACCAACCAGCACACTCGCCTCATTACCCCAAATGGCATTGGCTGTCTCTTTCCCCCGGCGCAATGCCGATGCATCAACCACGTCATCATGCAATAACGTCGCCGTATGAATAAATTCAATCACCGCTGCCAATTGGCAATGATAACTCCCCTGGTAATCATAAGCTTTCGCCGCCAAAATAACGAGGATGGGCCGTAACCGCTTACCCCCGCTATTTATAATGTAGTTTGCTAATTGGTTAATAAGCACCACATCCGATTGCAGGCGGTGCCTGATCAATGTATCAACTGCCTTTCTTTCGGAAGCAATCAATTCATTTACCGTATCAATCCCCATTGTCAAATCAAGGCCAGACTTATAACCAGCTTCATAACTCACCGAGGTTTGAGCATTTATAGATTCGAGGTGCATAGGCCAAATCACACATTTATCAGTTTTATAAGTTTTATAATTAATGGCTAAGCGAACAGCTTGTGGTACGCCTAACCCCATTACCCTGCCATGCTCAGCATCACAAAATTTATCAAATATCCTTCATTCATATCATAACGCAAGAAAAATTCCTAATATGACTTACTATTATACTCAGCGTCACACATAAACAACATAACAACCACCCTTCACGATTTCCACTGTTTTTTCGTCCAAAAAACTAAACGACTCATACCCAATTGTAAATATATACCAATTCTTTAAAGATATAGCGATATCCATCGATTGACAAAAAGTCGTTAGCTGAGTAGAATTTCCGGCCTTTATTGCGCCAATGATTAAAATTTGGAGAATGGCCATGTATGCGGTAATTGAATCAGGCGGTAAACAATACCGCGTTAGCGAAGGACAAACCATCAAAGTTGAAAAGATTTCAGCGGATGAAGGTAGCTCAGTTGAAATTGACAAGGTACTCATGGTTAATGAGAATGGCAATCTGAGCATTGGCAAACCATTTGTTGATGGTGGAAAAGTATCCGCAACGATCGAAAACCACGGTCGTGACAAAAAAGTGCGCATCGTAAAATTTCGACGCCGTAAGCATCACCTGAAACAAATGGGACACCGCCAAGCTTATACATCTCTGAAAATTACTGGGATTTCAGCAGGATAAAACCGAAAGATAACGAGGCAAGACTATGGCTCACAAAAAAGCAGGCGGCAGCAGCCGAAACGGCCGCGACTCTAACGCCAAACGACTCGGCGTCAAAAAATATGGCGGCGAAAAAGTACAAGCAGGCAACATTCTGGTTCGACAACGGGGTACACGTTTCCATCCCGGTGAAAATGTTGGTCGAGGAAAAGATGACACATTGTACGCAAAAGCGGAAGGAATTGTTCAATTTATTATCAAAGGCCCGCATAAACGCAAATACATTAGCATTGCAGCCGCTAGCTAACCCCTAGTCACAGCGGAAACTAAAGTGCTGTGGAGCACTCAAGCAATCACAGCGCTCGCATAATAAATCAGACCAATCCCAACCGTTAACCGCTCCAAGACAACCCACCAAGGTCAATGTATCGTTTTTTTGCGCTTCAATTCAAGATAAGAACAAAAAAACAGCATCAATCACTTTACCATCACATAGCAGCATTAACCCTATGAAATTTGTAGACGAAGCCATAATTAAAGTTGAAGCGGGAAACGGCGGTAACGGCTGCGTCGGCTTTCGACGTGAAAAATATATTCCTTTTGGCGGCCCTGACGGTGGCGATGGCGGCGATGCTGGTAGCGTTTATTTTCAAGCCAACGATAGCTTAAACACGTTAGTTGACTTTCGATATAGCCGCCTTTACCGTGCCGAAAATGGTGAAAAAGGTATGGGGAAAAACTGTAAAGGAAAAAACGGTAAAGATCTTATCATCCAGGTTCCGGTAGGCACCATCGTCAAAGATGCAGACACTGATGAAATCATTGGCGATCTTACTCGCGACCAACAAACCTTACTGGTCGCCAAAGGGGGCGTCCATGGCATCGGCAATGCTCGCTTTAAAAGCTCGATAAATCGGGCGCCTCGCCAATTCACTCCTGGTAAACCCGGCGAAAAACGTAAACTTCAATTAGAACTCAAAGTGCTTGCCGATGTAGGTTTACTCGGATTACCCAACGCCGGGAAATCAACCTTTATTCGATCAGTATCTGCCGCCCGCCCCAAAGTCGCTGACTATCCGTTCACCACACTCTATCCTAACTTAGGTGTGGTCCGCGTTGCCGACTATAAGAGTTTTGTCATTGCCGATATTCCCGGACTCATTGAAGGTGCAGCCGAAGGCGCTGGGCTCGGCATTCAATTTTTAAAACACCTGTCACGCACCCGACTATTACTGCACATTGTGGATATTGTTGGCAACGGGGATCCTGAAGATACCAGTCAAATTATCACCGACATTAGAAAAATCGAAGCAGAGCTCAGTAAATATAGCGATTTTTTAGCCAATAAACAACGCTGGCTTATTCTAAATAAAATCGATCTCATTCCTGCAGAGCAACAACAAACATTGATCCAAGCCATTGTTAAACAGTTGAATTGGCAAGCGCCAGTTTTTGCTATTTCGGGTCTCGCCCACACCGGAACTCAACAGGCCTGTTTCGCGATCATGGAGTATCTCGAACAAACCACAGCCACCCCTGATCACTTACCATGAACCCACTCAAAAAACCAACACGCTGGGTGATCAAAATCGGCAGTTCATTAGTTACCAATGAAGGGCAAGGACTGAACCTACATGGCCTTGACCAATGGGTTACGCAGATCGCCCAACTATTCCAGCAGGACAACTTTGAATGCGTCATCGTATCCTCCGGGGCTGTTGCAGAAGGACTGAACCGCCTCGGCTGGCAAAGCCGCCCACGCCAGCTGCACGAGCTCCAAGCCGCCGCAGCCATTGGTCAAATGGGTCTCATACAAGCCTATGAAACACGCTTTCAGCAACATGGTATCAAAAGCGCACAAATTTTACTCACTCATGACGACCTCAGTAACCGACAACGTTACCTCAACGCACGCAGTACCCTAAAAACCCTGTTGAGTCACAAAGTGATCCCTATCGTCAATGAAAATGATACGGTCGCGTTTGATGAAATCAAATTCGGTGACAATGACACGCTGGCCGCCTTAGTCACCAATTTAATTGAAGCCGACCAGTTAATTATTCTCACCGATCAACCCGGCATGTATACCAAAGATCCTCGCCAACATAGCGATGCAATATTAATCGGCACAGCACAAGCCGGTGATCCTGAATTAGAAAAAATGGCAGGTTTGGGAGCGCCAGGCAAACTGGGACGGGGTGGCATGGTCACCAAAGTACGGGCTGCCAATCGGGCGGCAAATTCTGGGGCAATGACCATTATCGCCCCTGGAAGAAAAGACAATGTGCTGATTGATATCGCCAACAACAGTGAACTGGGCACAAGAATTTATCCAACCCAGGAACCCATCGCGGCACGCAAACAGTGGTTAGCCGGTCACTTGCAAGTCAAAGGCAGCCTGGTTATCGACAGTGGTGCCGTCAACGCATTACGTCATTCAGGCAAAAGTTTGCTCGCCATTGGCGTCAAAAAAGTTACCGGCCAATTTCACCGCGGTGAAGTAGTGAGCTGTATTGATGCGGGCAATAAGGAAATAGCGCGTGGCCTCATCAATTATCATTGGGAAGAAGCCGCACAGATTATTGGCAAACCCAGCGCAGAAATCGAAGATATTTTAGGCTATATCGACGAACCAGAACTGATTCACCGGGATAACCTAGTCATCATGTAATTCAAAAATTAATACATATTGCGGCTAAAAAAACGCCTACCCGAGCTCTGAAGCTGCCTCAAAAATACATCAGCGACTCGCTCGGGCAAATCACTTACAATGCTTTAATGTGGCCATTCATACGTGACTTATGTCGAGCCGCTGCATTTTTGTGGAGTAAGCCACGATTTGCCATACGGTCAATCACAGGTACCGCTGCCTTATAGGCAACCACTGCATCATCTTTTTCACCAGCAGAAATCGCTGCCTGCACTCGCTTCAGATAAGTGCGCAACATTGAGCGCTGACTGGCGCCCTGCTGTCGTCTATTTTCGCTTTGTCTTGCTCTTTTACGTGCTTGAGGAGAATTCGCCATGTTAAGTATTTACTCCAGTGGGTATTTCGGACGCCGAATTCTGCTAGAAATCGCATAAAATGTCAACTTGAAAAATTCGCCGATACCAATAAATCGCTACTCTCCATGAATAGACTGAATTGGCTGTGAGCAAAGCCATCAATAAAGACACAAAAACAACCAATAAACTCCAACTTATGATACAAGCGTATTTATTTTATAATCACTAATTAATGAGGAGCTAACGGGCAAAACCCCATAAGCTTGCACCCCGCTGATACGATTAGGGCCATTAAGTTAATGCGCATGAGGACATTTTTCTGAGTAAAAATCTATTAAAATCGACAGCAGTGGTAAGCTCCATGACCATGCTATCCAGAATATTAGGCTTCGTTCGAGACATGGTTTTTGCTCGAATTTTTGGCGTTGATGGCACCACCGATGCGTTTTTTTTAGCCTTTAAAATCCCTAATTTTCTACGGCGCTTATTTGCCGAAGGGGCTTTTTCTCAAGCTTTTGTACCCGTTTTATCCGAATACAAAGAAAAAAAATCCGCTGAAGATTTAACCGAACTGGTTGATCGAGTGGCCGGTACCTTAGGTGTTATTCTATTCGTTGTCACACTCATTGGGGTGATCGCCGCCCCAATACTGATCATGGTTTTTGGACCCGGCTTTGCCAGTGACCCGGAAAAGCACCAACTTGCCAGCGACATGTTGCGCTTTACCTTCCCCTACCTGCTGTTTATTGCCATGACGGCATTCGCTGGCAGTATTTTAAACAGCTTTAATAAATTTGCCGTGCCTGCGTTTACCCCGGTGTTATTAAATCTCAGCCTGATTGGGATGGCACTGTGGGTCGCCCCCTTGCTCGACACCCCGATCATGGCATTAGCTTGGGGTGTTTTTCTTGCCGGACTCATTCAGTTACTGTTTCAACTGCCTTTCTTATACCGTATAAATTTATTACCACGGCCTAAATGGGGATGGCGATTTGCGGGGGTACAACGTATCATTCAATTAATGTTACCCGCCATCTTTGGCTCATCGGTGGCACAAATTAATTTATTGCTCGATACCGTAATCGCTTCTTTTTTGGTCACTGGCAGCATCAGCTGGCTCTACTACGCTGACCGACTGGTCGAGTTTCCGTTAGGTATTTTCGGCATCGCATTAGCCACGGTGATTTTACCTCATTTATCCAAAAACCATGCACAAGCGTCTCCAGAAAAATTTTCAGCCACGCTGGACTGGGCATTACGGTTAACTGTTGTCGTGGGCATCCCGGCCACCCTTGGCTTATTTATATTGGCAAAACCCATGTTAACCACGTTATTCTATGGGGGAGAATTTACTGTGCATGACATTGAAATGGCCAGCTTAAGCTTAATGGCTTACTCCACAGGACTAATGGGGTTTATCTTAGTGAAAATCCTTGCCCCAGGCTTTTATGCCCGTCAAGACACCAAAACCCCAGTGCGTATCGGTATTATCGCCATGGTCAGCAATATGGTGTTAAACCTGCTATTTGTTGCTCCTTTAGTCATGTTTGATTTTCCAGGCCCGCATATGGGACTGGCTTTAGCCACCGCCTGCTCCGCCTTCATTAATGCCGCCTTGCTGTTGGCAGCATTAAAGAAAAAGTACATTTACCGGCCAGCGCCAGGCTGGGCAAAACTGTTACTGCGCGTTTTCATTGCAAATACTATAATGGGCTTAATTCTTTGGTTTGGCGCCGAACCCTTGAGCGTATGGACCCAATGGGAAACCTGGCTCCGGGCACTGCATCTACTGAAATGGATTGCCATCGGTGCTGTAAGCTATTTCATCTGCTTAACTATTTTAGGACTTAAGCTACGTGGTTTACTCGTCAACACCGCAGCAAAATAAGATTTTATTGCCGACATGAAAACAACAATGAAAATTATTCGGGGCGTTCACAATTTAACCTCCGCGCATCATGGCTGCGTGGCAACCATCGGTAATTTCGATGGCGTTCATTTAGGCCATCAACAAATATTCGCGCATTTGAAAAAACAAGCCACTCAACTCGCCTTGCCTAGCCTTGTCATCACCTTTGAACCTCACCCATTTGAGTTTTTTCAACCCAACGCTGCCCCCTCTCGGTTAACCTGTTTTCGAGAAAAAATGACATTATTTGCTAAACAAGGGATTCACCAGGTACTTTGCATCCCTTTTAATGCGGCATTTGCCAACTTGACCGCAGAATTATTTATCGAACAAATCCTGGTAAAAAAACTTGGCGTCAAGTTGCTTGTGGTGGGTGATGACTTTCGCTTTGGAAAAAAACGTCAGGGTGACTTTCACATGCTCAGCCAGGCGGGAATTAAATACCACTTTAGTGTAGAAGATACCCCAACACTGACTCTCAGCAATGAACGCGTCAGCAGTACCCGAGTGCGTTATGCTTTAGAACAAAGTGATCTCACACTCACCGCCACACTGTTAGGCAATCCGTATTTCATCATAGGCCGAATTGTGCACGGAGACAAACGAGGCCGTTTGCTAGGCTTTCCCACCGCGAACATACCATTATCTCGAAAAACATGTGCAATCCATGGCGTTTTTGCAGTAACCATCACCGGCATTGATCATCAAGTCTATCAAGGTGTCGCCAATATTGGCAAACGACCGACCATCGGTGATAGGCAACAGCCTATCCTTGAAGTCCATTTGTTTAACTTTAATCGTGAAATTTATGGTCAATCGATCCAGGTAAATTTTCTCAAACAAATTCGCCAGGAAAAACAATTTGCATCACTTGAACAACTTCAAACACAAATATCTCATGATATTGACATTGCCAAACACTTTTTTGAAATCGACATTAAAAAATAATCATCATGGGTAGCTTCCGCCCATGATCTATCTATACACTTGCAAGGAATTTAGGACTAGTGAAAAGTTATAAAGAGACCTTAAACCTCCCCCACACTGGCTTTCCCATGAAAGCAAATTTAGCCAACCGCGAACCTCAATTGCTAAAAAAATGGGATGATATCCAGTTATATCAGCTTATCCGGGAAACATGCGCTGACCGGCCAAAGTTCATCCTGCATGATGGCCCACCCTACGCCAATGGTGATATCCATATCGGCCATGCCTTAAACAAAATACTCAAAGACATCATTGTTAAATCCAAGACATTAAATGGCTTCAATGCCCCCTATGTGCCGGGCTGGGATTGTCATGGACTGCCCATTGAATTACAAGTTGAGAAAAAAATCGGCAAAGCCAATGTCAAAGTCGATGCCAGCACCTTTCGAAAAACCTGTCGTGATTACGCCAATCAACAAGTCGACAAACAAAAGAAAGATTTTATTCGTTTAGGTGTTTTCGGTGACTGGCAACACCCGTATTTGACCATGGACTACAAAACCGAGGCCGATACCATACGTGCACTGGGCAAAATCATTGAAAACGGACATATACATAAAGGTTTCAAACCCGTGCACTGGTGTACCGATTGCGGTTCAGCATTAGCCGAAGCAGAAGTTGAATATGAAAACAAACGCTCGTTAGCCATTGATGTCAGATTTAGCGTACTTGACGACGCAGCCTTATTAACCCGCTGTCAACATGATGAAAAGCAACATGGCACCGGCCCAATCTCGGTCGTTATTTGGACCACAACCCCATGGACCTTACCCGCCAATCAAGCCGTCGCATTAAATCCCGAACTCGATTATGCCGTCGTCGAAGTGGACGGCGAACAGGGCCGGGAACGCTTAGTTATCGCCGAGTCGCTCATCAAAGATTGCATGGTCAGATTCAACATTGACAAACACCGCGTGGTTGCTTACTGCCAAGGACAACAGCTTGAAGGGCTCAGATTACAACATCCATTTTATGATCGAGAAGTCCCCATTATCCTAGGTCATCATGTCACAACCGAAGCGGGTACCGGCGCTGTGCACACCGCACCCGGTCATGGTCAAGATGACTATGTGGTTGGCAGCCGCTATCATTTACCCATCGATAACCCAGTCGGCCCCAATGGTACCTTTGTACCTGGCACTCAATTTTTTGAAGGGCAGCATGTTTTTAGTGCTAACGAGCATGTCATCGAAGTACTGAAAGCCAATGGTAAATTAGTCCATGTCGAGGCACTACAACACAGCTATCCCCATTGCTGGCGGCATAAAACACCTATCATTTTCCGCGCCACACCGCAGTGGTTTATTAGTATGGAACAAAACGGGCTGCGCCAAAGCGCACTGGCAAGCATCAATGCGATCAATTGGATGCCAGACTGGGGTAAGGCACGTATCGACGGCATGATTAGAAATCGGCCGGACTGGTGTATCTCAAGACAACGCACTTGGGGAGTTCCTATTCCATTATTCATTCATAAAGATACTAATGAATGGCATCCCAATACCCTGATGCTGATCGAACAGGTCGCTTTGAAAGTGGAACAACTCGGCATTAATGCTTGGTTTGATGCCGATCCAGCCGAGTTTCTGGGGGATGAGAGCGATTCATACAGCAAACTTGAAGATACCTTAGACGTTTGGTTTGACTCTGGCGTGACCCATTTCAGCGTATTAAAAACACGCCCCGAATTAGCTTCCGCCGACTTATACCTAGAAGGTTCTGACCAACATCGTGGCTGGTTTCAATCCTCACTATTAACGTCCTTAGCCATCGACCAGCAAGCCCCCTACAAGAGTGCATTAACTCACGGTTTTACGGTGGATGCCAAAGGCAAAAAAATGTCTAAATCCATAGGCAATGCCATCACACCACAAAAAATTGTCAACGCCCTCGGGGCCGATGTGTTACGACTTTGGGTTAGCGCTACTGACTACAGCGGGGAAATGACTGTCTCCGACGAAAACTTCAAACGAACATCGGAAGCCTATCGCCGACTGCGCAATACCAGTCGATTTTTACTCGCGAATCTTAATGGTTTCGATCCCGAGCAACATCAATTAGCCAGCAATGAGCTGTTAGCTTTAGATCAATGGATCATACAACGCGCCGCGCAACTGCAAAGTGAATTAATCACCCATTACGAGAATTATGAATTTCACTATATCTATCAAAAACTACATAATTTTTGCACAGTGGATCTGGGTGGATTTTATCTAGATATTATCAAAGATAGACAATATACCACTCAAGCCAATAGTGTTGCCCGACGCTCAGCCCAAACCGCACTTTATCATATTGCTGAAGCCTTTTGCCGTTGGATCGCCCCGATACTCAGTTTTACTGCAGAAGAAATCTGGCAGCATATTCCTGGCGCAAGAGACCCTTCGGTTTTTGTCACGACCTGGTATCAGTTTCCTGCCATGAACGAGCACAGCAAACTAAACAATGATTTTTGGCTGCAAGTCATTGAAGTTCGCCAGGCGGTCAGTAAAGAATTGGAAAAATTGCGTGTCGCTGGTGGTATCGGCTCCTCCTTGGACGCCGATGTCATCTTATTCTGTGGCCGAGAAATACATGATCGCTTGGCCTTATTAGAGAATGAATTACGCTTTGTGTTGATCACATCCCACGTCAATATTAAAGATACCGCCGAAGTACCAAGCGAATCAATCCATATCACATTGCAGTCAGGTGATGAATTGTGGATAAGTGTTGCCCCCGCCTCGGCAGCTAAATGCATACGCTGCTGGCATCACCGAGAAGATGTCGGCACCCATGCCGAGCATCCTGAAATTTGTGCCCGGTGTGTGGAAAATGTCATCGGAGAGGGTGAATCAAGAAAATATGCTTAATCACGAATACCAAATAAATTTCTAATTGTAGAGAGAGCAAACATCTATGTTACGTTGGTTAGTATTATCGGGCATCATCATTGTTTTAGATCAAATTAGCAAATATTTTGCAAGCGCCTCACTGGAGTTGCATCAACCAGTGCCTATCATGCCTTTTTTAAACTTTACCTTGATGCATAATGAAGGGGCTGCGTTTAGCTTTCTCAGTGATGCCGGTGGCTGGCAACGATGGTTTCTTAGCGCACTCGCATTATCTGTCAGCGTATTTATTATTTTCTGGATACGAAAACTACAACCCTATGAGCGCTGGCATGCAGTTTCCCTAGCGCTTATTTTAGGTGGCGCATTGGGCAACGTCATTGACCGCATTCGTATAGGATATGTCGTTGACTTCATCGACGTTTATTATAAAAGCGCTCACTGGCCTGCGTTTAATATTGCAGATTCAGCAATTACCGTCGGTGCGGGTATTTTAATTTTTGTCGGCTTTATCAAAAAAGAAGAAGAACCCAGTAAATGAAGCCTGTTATACATGTTGCCGTGGCGGTGATTAAAAACAAACAAAATCAATACCTCATCGCCAAGCGCCTAAAGCATGTTCATCAAGGGGGGTTATGGGAATTTCCGGGGGGTAAAGTCGAAGTCGGCGAAACAACGCTTGAGGCGCTGACCAGAGAACTTCAAGAAGAAGTTGCCATTGAGCTGCAAACGGCCCGTCCATTCATCCAGATTAAACACCATTATGAAGATCGTTCGGTGTTATTAGATGTCTGGCTGGTCACCGAGTTTAGTGGCCAAGCCGAAGGGCGTGAAGGTCAAGCCATTGCTTGGCGGCCTATTGAAGCACTCACACCTGAAAAATTTCCACAAGCGAACTTACCGATTATTAAGGCAATTCGTTTACCGGATTACTATATGATTACCCCAGAAACAGATGATATATTCATGCTATTAGATACCTTAGAAAATAATTTCCGTAAAGGTATTCAACTGGTGCAATTACGCATGAAAACGATATCGAGTGAAAAGTATAGGGTGCTGGCCAATCAAGTATTAGAACTCGCACATACCTATCAAGCCAAGGTACTTACCAATAGTGATAACCCGGTTCAGCTTGACAGTATATTATTTTCTGGAGTGCATTTAAGTCATCAATCCTTGTGGGCACTCACCAATCGACCGCTGCCCAATCATCAGTGGGTAGCGGCCTCCTGTCATAGTGAAGAAGATCTGGCGCGTGCTTATCAAATTGGAGTTGATTTCGCGGTGTTATCCCCGGTACTCAAAACCGCTAGTCATCCGACAGCGGTTCCGTTAGGTTGGGAACAATTTACTTCTCTCGTTAAGAATACAAGCCTACCCACCTATGCCCTGGGTGGTTTGCAAACCCATCAACTCACCACTGCACATAGCCATGGCGCCCAAGGCATTGCCGGTATCACGACTTTTATAGACTAAAATAAAGTACCAGAAAAATACAAACCGGCGGCACCACCTGCAGCAGCCCCCACAATCAGCATCAATACATACAACCATGTACGACTTGGCGCGGGTGTCGATGCACTAGCAACCGCTTCAGCCAATTCCAATTCCTGTTGGTGCTGTGCTTTGATTTGCTCAAGTGCCGTTTCCGCTTGTGATTGCGCTTGCTCAGCGGCCGTTAATTGCTGCTCAAATTTCGCTTTTATCTGTTCCAAGCTCGCATCGTAATCGGCAAGGGCTTGACTGGCTTGCTGCTGATTTCTTTCCGCTGCTAATTGCGCTTGCTCAGCGGCCGCTAATTGCTGCTCAAATTTCGCCTTTATCTGTTCCAGACTTGCATCATGATCGGCAAGGGCTTGGCTGGCTTGTTGCTGATTGCTTTCCGCTAGCTCAGCACGTTTATTGGTCTCATCCAAGCTGGTTTGCAATCGATTATTTTCTTGCTGAAGCTGCTCATAAGCCTGTTGATCTACCGCATCTTGTTGTGCTTCGGTTTGAGCAGTCTGCTGCGCCTGTTCCGCAACATGCACGCGCTGCTGCAAAGCGTCCATCTCAGCTTGCAGGGTTTTATTTGCCTCAATCGCGGTACTCCTCGCAACTTCAAGCTCAGCCAGTTTATTTGTTAACTGCGCCACTCGATCACGCATAGTTTCTAGTTCGGCCGCTACCGCTCGACTTGCCTCCAGTGATTGCTCATCAACAGCACTGACAGCAGGTAAATCCGTAGGCACCGGCACATCACTCAATTGATCCTGTCGCACCACATGGACCTCCGCCAGTGCTCGAAGTGCTGAGGATTTAAAGGGTTTGCCAATTAAATCCGTCGCCCCTAACGACAGCACTTTTTGATGCATTCCTTCGCTATCATCATTACCTGTAATGACAATGAATGGAATATCACGAATATGCTGCACATCCGATTGACGAATACGCTCTAAAAATCCGTAGCCATCTAAATTTGGCATGGATAAATCCGAAAACACAACTTGAATCGCGCTTTCCTCTTGTAATTTATTCCATGCATCCTCTCCATCTACCGCCTCAATGACAGTATATTCTTTACTGAGGGCTTTTTTCATCGAGACACGCATAACACGAGAGTCATCGACAATAAGAATAACGGGGTTCTCATTCGCCTGAAATGAGCCTAACTCAATGGATGAATCAGCGATCACAATCTTCTTCCTATTAATAGCTGGGTAACCTAGGAGACTGCCTGATAATAGACTGACTAGTGGAATTACCCATGACACAAATTGATTTTTGCTATAAATATCAGGGTTTCAATAAAAGTGTAAAACACCACACAAATGGCTTACCGAAAACCCCCCATGCATTAGTTCTTTATACTTATTCGACAGAATACGGTAGTTCTTTAACATCCATCAGCCTGCTATCGCGTCCGTTGAATTGGTTTTTTATAGAGTAAACAGGTATGCTAGCGTGATTCAGTGCAATGCCATGAGAACGCTAGTTATGATCGACATTGCTCTAATATATAAAATTCAATAACATCAAATACTAAGTCGAATTACACTACAAATTATACGATCACTCGGCATGGATCCTTTAGTTACTATTAAAGATTGATATGGTTAAGAAATTATTTATAAAAACATACGGTTGCCAAATGAATGAGTATGACTCATCGAAAATGGCAGATGTACTTAAAGCGGCTTATGACATCGAGCGCACCGACACTCCTGACCAAGCAGATATCGTATTGCTCAATACCTGCTCTATCCGCGAGAAAGCCCAGGAAAAAGTCTTCTCCGAGTTGGGTCGTTGGAGAGAAATAAAAGAAAAAAAACCTCACCTTATCATTGGTGTTGGAGGCTGTGTGGCGAGCCAGGAAGGAGCAGCCATTCGGCAAAGAGCACCTTATGTGGATGTAGTATTCGGCCCGCAGACCCTGCACCGCCTGCCTCAGTTAATCAAGCAAGTGGATGTCCACCGTGCGCCTGTCATGGACATATCCTTTCCAGAAATCGAAAAATTCGACAACTTGCCAAAACCTCGGGCAGAAGGACCCAGTGCCTTTGTCTCTATTATGGAGGGATGTAGCAAATATTGTACATTTTGTGTGGTTCCCTACACCCGTGGTGAAGAAGTCAGCCGCCCGGTGAATGATATTCTCACTGAAATTAGCCAACTTGCCCAACAAGGCGTCAGGGAAGTCAATCTATTGGGACAAAATGTGAATGCCTACCGGGGAGCAGCCGAGGATGGTGATTCGGTGGATTTAGCGGTATTAATGCACTATGTCGCGGCCATAAACGGCATCGACCGGATTCGATTCACCACCTCTCACCCCGTAGAAATGACTGACTCAATCATAAGCGCTTTTGCGGAACTCCCTGAATTAGTTAGCCATTTACACCTGCCGGTGCAAAGTGGTTCAGACCGCATTTTAAATTTAATGAAACGCGGTCATACCGCCTTAGAATATAAATCAAAAATCAAACAGTTACGTCAAGCGCGACCCAATTTAAGTTTATCGTCGGATTTTATTATTGGATTTCCCGGTGAAACCGATGCAGATTTTCAAGCCACCATGCAGTTAATCGATGATATTGGCTTTGATCATTCATTCAGTTTTATTTATAGTCCTCGCCCTGGCACACCGGCAAGCAACTTACCTGACGATATCACTGTCCAAATAAAGAAACAAAGACTCACACAATTGCAACAAAAAATTAATCTAATGGCATCAGCAATTAGTCATAATATGGTAGCTTCTACACAAACTATACTGGTGGAAAAACCATCGCGCAAAACACCTAACACACTGGCAGGTCGAACAGAAAACAATCGCGTGGTAAATTTTCATGGCCAAAGCGACTTAATTGGACAATTTGTGAAAGTACAAATCACCGAAGCACTGCCAAATTCACTGCGCGGTGTAATGATTCAACAGCCGGATGAGCAACCACACATAAATCCGTCATTCAATTGGGCATAATGATAAAGTGACCGTTACGCTAGTCGATCCAAACAAAATCAACCTAGATTATCGCCTTGAACCCCTCGACAATAATCAGCTCGCCAATCTGTGCGGCCAATTCGATGAGCATTTGCACCAAATAGAGCGATGCTTTGATGTCGAAATAAACCATCGAGGCAATCTATTTCGTATTATTGGCGACCGGCAAGCCGCCCGCTCAGCTAAAGCAATCATCAGTAAACTCTATCAAGACGCTACCAAAGTTGCTTTGACCCCAAAACGTGTACAATTATACCTTCAACAATCTGGAGTTGAGAATTTATTGAGTAATCCATCGAATAATGAGACAGCCACCGCCCTCAAACTGGGCAACAAAATCATTCAGGCACGCGGCCCCAATCAACAACAATACCTACAACAAATGGCTCAATTCGATATTAACTTTGGTATTGGTCCGGCAGGCACAGGTAAAACCTATTTAGCCGTAGCTAAAGCCGTCCAGGCACTTGAGCAGGATAGTGTCAGACGATTGATTTTAGCGCGTCCAGCGGTAGAAGCAGGCGAACGACTAGGGTTTTTGCCCGGTGATTTGACTCAAAAAATTGACCCTTATTTACGTCCGTTATACGATGCACTCTATGAGATGTTAGGATTTGACCACGTGAGCAAACTCATCGACAGAAATGTGATTGAAATTGCGCCACTGGCGTTCATGCGAGGCAGAACGCTCAACGAAGCATTTATTATCCTCGATGAAGCACAAAATACCACCATCGAGCAAATGAAAATGTTTCTGACCCGCATTGGTTTTGGCTCCACCGTGGTTGTCACCGGTGACATCACCCAAACAGATTTGCCACAAAATAAACAATCGGGATTACAACATGCCATTGACGTACTCGACAATGTTGAGGGCATTAGTTTTACCTTTTTTAGCCATAAAGATGTGGTTAGACATCCGCTTGTACAACGGGTTGTCGGTGCATATGAAGCCTTTGAAAAAAAAGCGAAACTGATGCCTCGCGAATGAGCCTTAGAAACAACGGTTTTTTTTCAGGTGATAGCATTTATTATTGCATGCTTGACTACGCTGCAAAAATATTTCATAGTTCTCGCGATGCAAGCATTGTTTTTCTCATCACGAATAAAAATCCAGCCATTCTCAATCCTAAAAAAATATCCATTACGGGTATAGTTCATGCACATTGACATTCAATATGCTCTCGATCAGCATAGTGACTATCTGCCAGATGCCAACCAGATTTTATGTTGGGCCAATACCGTGCTGAATTCACAAAATGTGAACGGAGAAGTCACCGTGCGAATCGTGACCACGGAAGAAATCACATTACTAAATGAAAATTACCGGCACAAACCAAGTCCAACTAATGTATTGTCCTTTCCCGCTGACTTACCTGATATCGTGGACTTGCCGCTGCTCGGCGATATTATCCTATGTGCAGAAGTAATTAATTTTGAAGCAGAAAATCAAAATAAAACCGCCCCCGCACACTGGGCACATATGGTCATACACGGCATTTTACATTTATTAGGATTTGACCACATCACAGACACCGAGGCCAAACAAATGGAAACACTTGAAACCGAAATACTTTCGGGTTTAGGCTATGCTAACCCCTATATTCCAACGGACAATGAATGAAAGAAGAACGACTGAGTAACAATGGTGCTGATTCAAGAACATGGTTTGAAAAAATAACTGAAGCGTTTTTATCAGAACCGAAAGACCGTAATCAATTGGTAGAAATTTTAAGACACGCAGAAAGCCGAAATTTGCTTGATGCCGACTCGCTGGCGATGATAGAAGGTGTCATGCATGTCTCTGAAATGCAAGTCAGAGATATTATGATACCGCGATCACAAATGGTTGTGGTCGAAAGAGAAGCTCAGCCAGAGCAATTTTTACCCACCATCCTCGATTCTGCTCATTCACGTTTTCCCGTCATCGGCGAGAACCGCGATGAAATTCTTGGTATTTTATTAGCCAAAGATACGCTCGCTTATTTTGCCAACCCCAACGACAACAACTTTGACGTGCGGGACATTCTCCGGCCAGCTGTTTTTGTACCGGAAAGCAAGCGCTTAAATGTGCTGCTCAAAGAGTTCAGGAGCAATCGCAACCACATGGCCATCGTCATTAACGAATATGGTGGTGTTGCAGGACTCGTCACTATTGAAGATGTCATTGAGCAAATTGTCGGCGAAATCGAAGACGAGCATGACATCAGTGAAGAATCCTATATTATGAAGCACGGCAACCAACAATTTGCCGTTAAAGCCATTACCCCCATTGAAGACTTCAATGAGTATTTTTCTTCAAACCTTGAAGATAATGAGTACGACACCATTGGCGGACTGGTCTTGCATGAACTCGGACATTTACCCAAGCGTGGAGAAAATGTCACGGTCGACAATTTTGACTTTAGCATCGTGCGTGCCGATAAAAGGCGAATTCATCTCTTGCAACTCACCTTACAAGATTCATCAGAAAATAGCCTAAACACAACCACAGATACCCAACGTGAAAATTAAAATAATACCCACCCTAAGCTGGCGTGGCGATATACTTGCACTCGCTGGAGGTTTGCTCGTTCCATTCGCTTTTGCGCCTTATAAAATGGCTCCCATCGTTATTTTATCCATGTGCGCATTATTATTGGCATGGCATGAGTGCTCAAATAAACGTACGTTTTTCCGCGGCTGGCTTTTTGGACTTGCCATGTTCGGTTTTGGCGTATCCTGGATACATATCAGTATGCATCGCTTTGGTGGGGTATCAGAGCCTTTGTCAATTTTTCTCACCGTTTTATTTGTTGCATTTTTAGCCTTATTTCCAGCACTGACGGGTTATCTTGCCAAACGCTTTTTTGCTGGCCAGCCAAAACACACCGGTATTTTCTTCTTACTCGCAATTCCCGCGTTGTGGACAGTGGTAGAGTGGATTCGTGGCATGATTTTCACCGGCTTTCCTTGGCTAAGTTTAGGTTACAGTCAAATTGATATGCCATTGGGCGGTGCTGCCCCCATTTTAGGTGTCTTTGGCCTCTCTTATTTGCTGGTACTCACCAGCGGCTTATTGATATATGCTTACACCACTCATCCACAAAACTACCGAAAACCGCTGTGGGCAATCGCCGCTATTTGGGTCATTCCAGGACTGCTCAGTCTTGTCTCCTGGACCCAACCCGAGGGTGATCCGATCACGCTTAGTCTTGTACAAGGTAACGTCACCCAGGACAAAAAATGGCTGCCTGAACAACGCCTTCCCACCTTGAACTTATACGCCAAACTCAGCCGAGAAAACTGGTCAAGTGATGTGGTTATCTGGCCAGAAACGGCCGTACCCGCTTTTTACCATATTGCCAAGCCTTTTCTTAAAAGTCTGGCACAAGAAGCCCGATTGAATGGCTCAGAATTACTGGTGGGCTTACCGATCTACAATGATCGCTTAAAAACCTATTACAACAGCATGATTAGTCTGGGCCGAGACGAAAGCTTTTACGAAAAGAGACATCTGGTACCTTTTGGTGAATATTTACCGCTGCCTGACATTCTTGGTTCTCTCATCACATTCTTTGATATACCCATGTCTGATTTTTCACCGGGTGATCCCGAAGCATCTGTTGTCAAAGTGGCAGGCATTAAAGTCGGCATTTCCATTTGTTATGAAGATGCCTTTGGAGAAGAAATCGCCTATTCACTGCCGGATGCCAAGCTTTTAATTAATACAAGTAACGATGCCTGGTTTGGCGACTCTATCGCTCCCCACCAACATTTAGAAATTGCCCGCATGAGAGCCTTGGAAACAGGTCGTTATTTGGTTAGATCGACCAATACTGGCATTTCGGCTTTTATTGACGATAAAGGTGACATTATTTCGACTTCTCCCCAATTTGAAACCCATGTTTTGACAGAAAAAGTCCAACCCATGTCGGGCATGACGTTCTATGCAATTTTTACCAATATGCCGATTGTAATTGTGAGTATCGGATTGCTCTGCATAGCTCTCTGGTTCCGTCGAAAACATCTCCAAGTTAAGGTGACACCTGCTCAGCAAATAGATTAATCACTATAATTCAATCGGCTAAGTACCTTTTATCAAAACAAAAACCAGTTACGGTGCGATTAATGCTTGCTATTGTATAGCAACCAATAAAAAGTAAATAAGCCGCCTTACTAAAGTTAAATATTAAAAAGCGCATAATTTATTTATGCCACAATTTGGCAGTTGCTCTTGAACTTATCGGGTAACACCCTCACTCTAATTAAGAGAGTGGCTCAAGGTCATAACTGAAAGAACCGAATAGATTACTCAATGGCACGGTAATATCCGTTCGCTAAAACAGCAGGAGACAAACTTATGGTGATCACAATTAATATGAACACCGGTGAAGTGACTGAAAGTACTGTAAAAAAGCAAATAGATACTCATATGGCCTCAGAAAGTAATGCAAACTATTATGATTTCCCAGAGCCTAACCTAACTGTAGTTCAGACGGAAAACCATAAAACCATAAAAATCGTACCAGAACACTTTTCAAGCTTGAACATTGATAATTTCCTGTCAGAAATGGATTAAAAAACGATCTCACTATCCAACTAAAAAAGCCGCCTCATGAGGCGGCTTTTTTATATTCAAGCTAAATTCATCACCGTTACATTTGGCTTACCTGCCAACACCAAACGCTACCATCTTTATTTACACCACAATTATCACTATCATCAACGACGGGCGCCACTTGTTCAGTTGTAGATAACTCAACCCCAGCTCCCCAACAAGACAAAGCACCGTTTTTCTTGGTACCACAAGTTGCATTGCCATTACCATCCACGGCAATCCAGTCAGTGCCGCCAACATTAATGGGAGTACTACTCGGTTTGGTGCTGCCGTCACCTAGCTGACCGACATGATTTGCTCCCCAACACCAAAGACTTGTATCCATTTTTATGCCACAAGTATGATCTTCACCTCGCTTAATAAAACGCCAGTCTGCGTCTTGACCAACCTGGGTCGGTATCACTGAATCTTCCATGCTACCGTTTCCTAATTGACCAAAATTATTCGCCCCCCAACACCATAATGTATTATCCGTTTTAATCGCACAGGCATGTCGTCGATCTGCTTCAAAGGTCAAAAAAGCATTATCCTGTTTCGCAACATCAACAGAAGTTGTCGTTTCGGCTGAAGCGGACTCCACCGGCGTTATTGTGACGGTTTCAGCAGGCGCTATTTCCACCGCTACCTCAGCCGCTTCGCTGACCGCTTCCGTTGGTACTGCCACCACAGCAGCTTCAGCAGTCGCCTCTTGTGCTTCTGCTGCGACTTCAGCCGCTTCCGCTGGCACCACCACCGGTGCTACCGCAGCAGTTTCAGCAGCCATCTCTTGTGCTTCTGCTGCAACTTCAACCGCTTCGCTGACCGCTTCCGTTGGCACTGCTGGTGCTGCCGCAGCAGCTTCAGCAGTCACCTCTTGTACTTCTGCTGCAACTTCAACCGCTTCTGCTGGTACTACCGCAGCAACTTCAGCAGTGGCCGCTTCTGCCTCCACAGGGGCAGCCGCCTCAGTTACTGCGTCGGTTATTGCCGCCGCATCCTCCGCCTCAACAGGACTCGCTGCTTCAGCCGCCGCTGCGGTTTCAGTTCCTATCTCATCAATTTGCTGTGGCGTCAGCTCAACTTTCGCATCCCCCTCATTGGTCTCACCTGCCTCAACCAAGGTCGTTTTCTCAACGGCCTCTGCGCTGCTTTGCTCAACATCAGCGATTGCTTTGATCAAAGCGCCATCAGCTACTTGCTGCTCTTCTGCAACCACTTGAGTTGCCATACCAAATACGGTCACTGTAAGGCTTATAATCACCGCCAAAACCGCTGCTTTTCCATACAATAACATTAAATCCTCCCGAGAATTGTCATCATTAGGCTTTTATATATATAAAAACATTTTTATAATTTTTAGCACCCGTTAAACTTAACATATCGAACCAGATAACCATACACTTGGCAATCACAATCCCAGCATAATTTGACTGAAAAACAATCGAATGCACTCATGTAAATACCTAAACATGATTTGTTACGCTGATATGCTGCAAGCCGGCCACTAAGTCAGGGTACTGCAGTTTCACCTGCAGCTTTTTTATTAATTTGGTATTATCAATTTTTCTGGCTTCGCATAAATAAGATAACATCGCGGGAGTGAATATTTTTTGAGCTTCTTGCCAATCCACCTCAGGCGGCTTAGGCAACTTCAACAATTCAGCCACTTTAAAAAAATAATCGCTCATCGTCGAAGGATTACCATCAGCAACATTAAAAATTTCCACTGGATTGAGGTGCTCGGCAGTCATTGCCTTGAGGCAAATTTCTGCCAAATCTTCTGCGTGAATCCGATTACTTGGTAACGCCTCTTGCTGGCTTAATACGGGCGTGCCACTTTTTATTCGTTCCACTGGCAAGCGCCCTGGCCCATAAATACCGGCCACCCGTAAAATCACTAACCCAATCTTCGATTGTTCACAAAATTCAGTCACCCGGCGTTCAGCATCTAAGCGTCTTTTAGAGCGATCCACCGTCGGGTTTGTTGGTGTCATTTCGGTTATCCATTGACCGTTACAATCACCATATACCCCTGTTGTACTCATATAAACTATGCGCTTTGGAGAAGTTTTATCCGGCAACAAAGTTAGCAGTTTCACAATGCGCGGATCCGTATTGCCTTGATTTGGCGGTGGCGCAAAATAAAAAATACCATATTCAGAAATATCTTGTGGTAATTCAAAATTAGCTAAATCTAAATCACCTTTAAGATGCGTCATCGAATGACTTAAAAATTCACTGGCATAACGATCGGACCGGCTCAAGGCCGTCACCTGCCAGTTGTGCATGCGACATTTTTTAGCGACCTGAATACCGATATCGCCACACCCAATAGTTAAATATTTACTTATCATCGTAGATTCCTGACGAGATATGAATTTGGGATGGATTAACAACAGCCAATTATTAGGCAATACCCCTGCATTGCCTGTTGGTGGTGTTCTCGATGGCTGCTCCAGACGCCATTCTATGCCCCCCACCCATCCCGTCGTCAAGCATAACGCCCACCAAAAGTAGGCGCTGAAGAGAAGCCAAAGCTGAGATATGAGATAAGATGTGCAAGTTATTTAATTTTCATTCCTTAGGAATGGGCAAACAGATTGTTAACTGCGAACCATTAAACTGAGCCTATCAACAAATTGCCGCATCAAGTTAGATTGCAGATTTTACAAGAATTTAGTTCTGATCGATAATGTGAAATAGATTTTTCAATCCGACACGCGCTTGGTTTCGCTCAGCAACGATAAGAACTTTCCCTTTTTGTGCAATATTCACATCAACCTCATCATCGTATTGCAACGTCAAATTCCCTTTACCAATGGCCTTGTTATCCTTGTAGGACCACTTTAGGTTAGTAATAGAAATACGCCGCTCAGCGGTGGATTCAAATAATTCACTATAGTTATATTCCATTAATTCTTGTTGTGAGACCTGTTTAGACGTAGACGATTTCTTTTTCGTGAATAGTGATACCAGACCCTTTACGTCACCTTCTTGATAGGTTTTCACATAGCGACTCACCAAATTTTGTAATTCTGCGCGAGAGGGATAAGCCAATTTAGCGTTTGCGGCATTCAATTGATGGTTGGATTTTTTTATAACATCACGTGGGGAGGTATTCAATGTCTTTGCTGCCGTTCGTTTAATAATATCTTGGTCTTTCGGGGTTGCCTGCACCAGCGGAGGCTGTGGCTCTTGAGGAGTTGCCTGCACCAACGGAGGCTGAGGCTCTTTAGGAGTTGCCTGCGCCAACGGGGGCTGTGGCTCTTGAGGAGTTGCCTGCACCAACGGAGGCTGAGGCTCTTTAGGAGTTGCCTGCGCCAACGGGGGCTGTGGCTCTTGAGGAGTTGCCTGCACCAACGGAGGCTGAGGCTCTTTAGGAGTTGCCTGCGCCAACGGGGGCTGTGGCTCTTTCGGGGTTGCCTGCGCCAACGGGGGCTGTGGCTCTTTCGGGGTCATCTGTGCCACCGGTGACGGTGTCTTGTCGTCCTGGTTAATTGATTCCGTAG
>Ga0316205_10001629_pt1 | contig 27069 bp, 27 predicted proteins | sample 3monthpyrite_MG_FD_204941 | JGI IMG/M metagenome (GOLD analysis project Ga0316205, IMG submission 204941) | Microbial mat bacterial communities from mineral coupon in-situ incubated in ocean water Damariscotta River, Maine, United States -... | ecosystem: Environmental > Aquatic > Marine >... | reverse complement strand
GCGAGTCAAACCAGCCCTCGCCGCTTTGGCCAAGGCTGGCCAAGGTCAGATCATCAACATTGAGGTGGGGAAAGCGGCGCGCCAGCGCCTCGGGCGGCAAAAGCCGCACATCAGCCCCGCCAGCGCGTTGCACCGCGTGGTTTTGGCGTAAAATTCCGGCACTTTTTTCGCTGTTGGCGAGGTAAAGATAGCCCTGCTCGCAGAGGTTGAGGTCAACCCCCCAGCGGCTTGGGGCATCGCGGATAAAGGCGGCCCCGAACTGGCTGATGGCCACATTCAGCGGGTCAGAAAACTGCTGCCTGATACCGCTGGCCGACAACGCGGTCGAGCTGAACCGAAAGCTCGGATCGCGTTCAATAATGGTGATGCTGGCCTCCGGCAGCAATTGCGCGAGGTTCCAGCCGATGGCGCTGCCAATGACAGCGCCACCACAAATGACAATGTCACTCCGGGTCATCTGGGTGTGGGTAATTGCTGAACCAGCCACCCACCACCCGGGCCACCCGCGCGTTGGGGTCGTCGCGCTCGGTTCCGGCCATTATTTTGGCGGTGTAGCTATCGGCACTGTCTTTCGGGCGATAGCCAATATGCCCCGCCCGCGCGTTGGATACCGCCTGTTGGGCGTTATCAGAGGTGCCGTATATTACCGAAAATGCCACCCGCGGCGCGGTCATCGCCGCCTCTGTCAGCCGCACACAATCGTCAAAGCTCAGCCAGCTCCACAGCATCCGGCGGTCTGCCGGTTCGGGAAAGCAGGAGCAAATCCGCAGGTTGACGCTCTCGATGCCCCATTTATCCCAGTAAAGGCTGCCCAGATCTTCGATAAAACACTTGGTCATGCCATAAAACGTGTCTGGCCGGTGGCGGCCCTCGGTATCGGGCACGCTGTCAACCTCACGCATGCCAACCGCGTGGATGGAGCTGGCATAAACCACCCGTTTGGCGCCATAAAGCCGCGCGCCTTCATACATATGATAGGCAGCAGGGATGGTGTCGGTCATGATCTCGTCAAAGCTCTGTTCGCGCGGCACCCCGGCAAAATGCAGGATGATATCCACGTCTTTGGTGATTTCGAGCGCGGCTGCGCGGTCTGAAAGGTCCATCACGATCAGCTCTTCGCCTTCCACTGCCTCACCCATTTCAACGCGGTCCACCAGCCGCATATGGGTGGTCAGGTGTTTGAGGCCGAGGCGCAGGCGGGTGCCAAGCGCGCCAGCCGCGCCGGTGATCAGGATGCGATTGAATTCGGGCATGGTTAACCTCTTATCTGCGAAAGGGTGGCGGTGGGGGTGATGTTTTCGGGGTCGACAATCAGCTCGATCAGGGCACCGGTGGTGGATTGCGTGGCGCGGGCAAAAGCGGCGGGGAAAAGGGCGGTTTCCTGCACGGTTTCAGCGTGGAAGCCATAGGCTTGGGCGAGGGTCGTATAATCGGGGTTTTCGATATCGGTAAAGCTGGTGCGGTTCGGATAGGCGCGCTCCTGATGCATTTTGATGGTGCCATAGGTGCCGTTGTTGACCAAAATTACCAGCGGTTGCGCGTGCTCCTGCATGGCGGTGCCCATTTCCTGCATGTTCATCTGGAAATCACCGTCGCCGGCGATGCACAAAACCAGCCGCTCGGGGTGTTCAAGCTTGGCGGCAATGGCGGCGGGCAACCCATAGCCCATGGCACCCGATTGCGGGGCCAGCAGGCGTGCTTCCGGCCCGTAGCGGAAGAATTTGTTATGCCAAATGGCGAAATTTCCGGCGCCATTGGCGAGAATCGCGTTTTCCGGCAGGGTGGATTGCAGATGCGCCAGCACCGCCGCCATATCCACACCGCCAGCGCGTGCGGGCAGCACCATGCTGGCCTCGTAGGCGGCGCGCTGGCTGGCGGCCCAACCTTGCCAGTTACCGCGAAGGTCAAGCTGGGCGAGCACGGCGGCCAGCGCGTTTGGGCCTGCATGAATGGGCACATCGGGTTGGTAGATTTTGCCTAGCTCAAGCTCACTGGCATGGCTATGGATGAGCGGCTTGCCGATGCGGGGCACGGTAAAGGCTTCATAGCCGTCGGTGGTGTTTTCGCCAAAGCGGATATTGAGCGCAAAAACCAGATCAGCCTCGGCAATGGCGGTTTTGAGCGCTTTGGTTTTGCCCAATCCGGCATCACCTATATAGCTGGGCGAATGGTTGTCCAACAGATCCTGAAAGCGAAAAGCGCTGGCCACCGGCAGGTGGTTTTGCTCGGCAAATTTTTGCAGGTCGGCCTTGCCATGCGGGTTCCAGCCGCTGCCGCCGATCAGCAAAAGCGGGCGCTCGGCACGGCTAAAGGTTTTTTGAAGCTCATAGATCGCATCAGGGGTGGGGGCGGCCTCGGCCAGCCGCACCTTTGGCGTGGCGGTGGCGTTGGCCTTGCTGCGCAGCATATCTTCGGGCAGGGCAACAACCACCGGCCCGGGCCTGCCGGATTGGGCCACGCTAAACGCACGCGCGATGGTTTCGGGCAGGCGGGCGGCGTCGTCGACCTCGGTCACCCATTTGGCGATCGGGCCGAAAAAGGCGCGGTAGTCTACCTCCTGAAAGGCCTCGCGGTCGCGCATATCGCGGCCCACCTGCCCGATAAACAGGATCATCGGATTCGAGCCCTGCATCGCGGTATGCACGCCAATGCTGGCATTGGTGGCACCGGGCCCGCGGGTAACCATGCAAATACCGGGCGCGCCGGTAAGCTGGCCATGGGCGCAGGCCATGAATGCCGCGCCGCCCTCGTTGCGGTTGCCGATCAGGCGAATCGCCGGGTGGTCCAGCAGCGCATCGAGCACCGCAAGGTAGCTTTCTCCCGGCACGCCGAAAATGGTGGTTACGCCTTGTTTGGCAAGGCAATCTGCAAGTATCTGGCCACCGGTGCGCATGGGTTTCTCCGTTTTGGGCTTGGGTTAACGGACCATAAAACAACCCGTATGGAAAGCGAAATCATGGCCGGGTTAACCCGTTATGTGAGCGGGCAGCGTGCCGGTGCTCATATGCCGTTTTCGGCCAAAGCCCTTGATGCGGGCAACGGTGAAACCGGCGGCAGCCAAGGCGCGGCGCACATGGCCTGCGGCGGTATAGGTGGCAAAACTGCCACCTTTGGCGGTATGGCGGCCCACCTCCGCCAGCAAATCCGGCGACCAAAGCTCGGGGTTTTTGGCGGGGCTGAAGCCATCGAGAAACCACGCATCGGCCAAGCCTTGCCACTGCGGCAGGGTGGTGCGGGCATCTCCGTAAATGACCTCAAGCCTTAGCCCCGGCAAGGTGAGCACCCCTTTTGGCGGCCATTGCGCCAAAAAGGGCGCGGCCAGTTCGGCCAGCTCCGGCCAGTGGGCGGCGGCGCGGGCCATATCGGCAGGGCCAAGCGGGAAGGCTTCAAAGCTGGTGAAGCGCAGCGGGCCTGCGCAGTCGGCTTCTTGCCAAGCCTGCCACGCGGCCAGCGCCGTGAGCCCGGTGCCAAAGCCAAGCTCGGCGATATGAAAACCGGGCCTGAAGCGTTTTGGCAGGTTATTTCCGGCCAGAAACACATGCCGCGCTTCGGCCAGCCCGCCCGCCGCTGAAAAATAGGGGTCATCAAAGCGGGTGCTGCGGGGGCTGCCGTCTTCTTGCCATGTCAGGCTTGCATTTTGCGGGGTGATGGGGTCCATAAAGCCATTGATGCAATCAGGCGGGGCAAAGCGCAATGGCGAATATTTCTGTGATCGGTGCCGGTGTCTATGGCCTGAGCTGTGCGCTGGCCTTGCTGGAAGACGGCCACAAGGTGCGGGTGTTTGAGCAAGGCCGCGTCGGGCAGGGGGCCAGTGGCGGGCTGGTAGGGGCGCTGAGCCCGCATGTGCCGGAAGACTGGAATATCCGCAAGCAGTTCCAGCTTGGCGCGCTGCTGGGGGCGGCGGCGCATTGGGCCAGGGTCGAGGCGCTCTCGGGTCTGCCGACGGGGTATGGCCGTATCGGGCGCTATATACCGCTTGATGATGCCTATGAGGCTGAAAAAGCACATAAGCGCAGCGGAGGTGCGGCGCGATTGTGGCCGGAAGGGTTTGGCTGGCAGGTGCTGGAAGGCGCACCGATGATTGCCAAAGATACCGCGCCCTTTGGGGTGGTTTTTGAAAACCTGTCGGCCCGGATCAACCCGCGGCTGGCCACGGCGGCGCTGGCGAAAGCCGTGCAAACCCTTGGCGGTGAAATTATTGAAAACCACGCCGTTACCAAGCCCGAGGGCCTAAGCGTGATTGCCGCCGGTATTGGCAGCGCGGCATTGCTGGCGCCCTATCTGGGGGCCGGAAAAATCCGTGGGGTAAAAGGGCAGGCGGCATTGCTTGGCGTGCGGCTTCCGGCGGGCTGCCCGGTGATTTATGGCAACGGGGTATATATCATTCCGCACGCCAATGACACCGTGGCGGTAGGGGCCACCAGCGAAAACCAATTTGAACAGGCCGATAGCACCGACGAAAAGCTGCAGGCGGTGCTGGCCAAGGCCACAGCGATTGTGCCCGCCTTGGCTGCCGCCCCGGTGCTGGAGCGCCATGCCGGCCTGCGCCCGCGCGCCCCCAAGCCCGAAGCCATGCTCGGCCGCCTGGATGACACCACTTTTGTGGCCACGGGCGGTTTTAAAACCGGGCTTGGCAACGCCCATGCCATTGCCGGGGCGCTGGTGCAACTGGTGAGAGGGGAAACGCCCGACATACCAAAAGACCTCTCCCCGACGCAGCATTTGAGCAAACGGCTCAAACAGCCCATGCCGTGGCAGATCAGCCGCTAGCGGACCGCGCCATTCCGGGCACGCGCAAAAATATTGGCTTTGCGCCCATATTCACCTAGATTGAAAAAAACAAAGGGGGGGCGCGATATGGTCAACAAAATTAAGATTTTGATTTCGTCGAACAAATTCAACAATTTCATTTTGGCGGTTATCCTGGTCAACGCTATCGTGCTGGGTTTGCAAACCTCGAAAGAGTTGATGCGAATGGCAGGCCCTTTGCTAAATATTATTGATAATATCTGCCTTGGTATCTTTACCGTTGAAATAATACTCAAGCTGATCGTGATGCGCTTCCGCTTTTTCCTGATCGGCTGGAATGTGTTTGACTTCCTGATTGTCGGCATTTCGCTTGTGCCCGGTGCGGGTGGGCTTTCGGTATTGCGCGCCATGCGGATTATGCGGGTTTTGCGGGTTATTTCGGTTGCCCCCAGTCTGCGCCGTGTGGTCGAGGGGTTTATCACCGCCTTGCCGGGGATGGCGTCTGTTTTTGTGCTGATGGCGTTGATTTTTTATATTGGCGGTGTGATGGCCACAAAATTGTTTGGTGAAACCTTCCCGCAATGGTTTGGCACGCTGGGTGAAAGCCTGTATTCGCTGTTCCAGATCATGACGCTGGAAAGCTGGTCCATGGGGATAGTGCGGCCGGTGATGGCCGAGCACCCTTATGCCTGGGCGTTTTTTGTGCCGTTTATTCTGGTGACCACATTTGCAGTGGTCAACCTTGTGGTTGGCCTGATCGTTACCTCGATGGAAGGGGCGCATGATGCCGAAGACAACAAGGCCACCGAAGAGTATCGAGAGGAAGTTTTGGCCCAGATCAATGCGCTCACCGCCAAAGTGGAGGCGATGAGCGCCAAGCGCTAGCGGCGCTGCAGCAGCCGGAAGATTTCGGAGGCGCCGTAACCCGCCACCAGTGCCACAAAAATCGAGAGCAGACCGTAAAGCAGCGCCTGCTCTTGCGCGAGGTTATAGAGCCAGCGCTCCAGCCCTTCTTTGCGCACTTTTATGCCCACAGAGGCATCGGCAACAATATTACGATCGCGGATCAGATAGATGCGGGCGGTATAATCGCCCTCCACCAGATTGGCGGGAAGCTGGATGCTGGCGTCAAACAGGGTTTCGGCGGTGAGGTTGACAATGCCTTCTCGCTCCGAATAAAGGCCGTTTTTAACGCGAATACGGGTTACCGCCTCGCTAAAGGCCTGCATGTCGATATCGGGGTCTTCGTTGGCCTGGCGGCGCACCACATAATCCAGCCCGATGGCAAAATCGCGGCGGTCGCCATCGGTGAGAATTTCGTCAAGCGGGCCGGTGCTGGCCACCGTGAAAAAGCTCGGGGCTTCCGCAAACTCCACAGATTCGTCATTGACCCAAATGCCAAGGGTTTTGCTTTTTTTACGCACGGTGGTGTGTTCAAGCGGGCCTTCGACCACGATCGCCACATCCAGCGGCGCAATATCATCGGCCAGCGGCGCTTCGCGCTTGACAGCGCCAAAAACGAAAATTTCGGAGCCGGCATAATTGGCCGTGATGGCCACGCGGTTTTGGCTCAGGTCAACCACTACGGTTTCCTGTGCGGCGAGCGGTGCGGCGAAAACCGCCAGTAAAAGGGTAAAAGCGCGGATCATGCTAATGGTCTCCTGCGCCGATAGAGTAAAGCTCGGAAGGCATCAACAACAGATCTGTCGCCAGCTTGAAGCTCATTGCCAGCACCATGATTGCCAGCAAAATACGCAATTGTTCGGCTTTGAGCTTAACCCCGATGCGCGCCCCGATCTGGGCACCGATCACGCCGCCGGTGAGCAAAATAACCGCCAGCACCGCATCAACCGTAAAGGTTTGGGTGGCGTGGGAAAGCGTGGTAAAGGCGGTTACGAAAATAATTTGAAAGAGCGAGGTGCCAACCACAACCTTGGTCGGCATCCCCAAAAGATAGATCATGGCCGGCACCATGATAAAGCCGCCGCCCACACCCATTATTGCTGCCAATATACCCACCGACAGGCCAACCAGAAGTGGCGGAATAACGCTGATATAAAGCCCCGAGGTGCGAAAGCGCATTTTAAACGGCAGGCCGTGGATCCAGTTATGCCGTTTTTTGCGCGGCCGTGCGCCCGGTTTCTTTGATTTGCGGATCGCGTTGAGGCTTTCCACAAACATCAACGAGCCGATCAGCCCTAGAAAAACCACGTAGCTGATGGTTACCAGCAGCTCCACCTGCCCGATGCTTTTAAGGTATTTAAACACCCACACCCCGATGGTGGCCCCGACCAGGCCGCCTATCAGCAGGACAATCCCCATTTTGATATCAACGGTTTTGCGCTTCAAATGGGCGAGCACCCCCGAAAAAGACGAGGCGACAATCTGGTTGGCTTCGGTGGCCACGGCCACAGCAGGCGGAATGCCGATCATAAACAAAAGCGGTGTCATCAAAAAGCCGCCACCAACACCAAACATACCCGAAAGCACGCCAACCAAGCCGCCGAGGCCCAACAACAAAAAGATATTTACCGAGACTTCGGCGATGGGAAGATAGATTTGCATGCGCGATTCCGCCAGTATGTGAGGGTTTCCATCTATAGTATTACTTTCGGGTTTATCAGCCCATTTCGATGCGACATATCGGAACACCTGCCCCTTATTCGGGGCTGGTGCAAGCAAAAACAAATATGGGCGCTTGCGCATGGCGCGAACCGGGCACCATGGCGGCTTAGCCGGTGATAAACCGCTGCAAGATTTTTTCGAGCTTGGCGGCGCCTATCGGTGCCATATCTTTGGTGTGCTGGTGCGATATTTGCTCGGTGCCAAGCCCGGCCGCCATATTGGTGATCACCGAAATCGCCGCGGCCTTCAGCCCCAGAAACCGCGCCAAAATAACTTCGGGCACGGTTGACATGCCAACGGCATCGGTGCCGAGAATTTTCAGCGCGTTTATCTCGGCCGGAGTTTCAAAGCTCGGGCCGGAATACCAGCTATAAACGCCGGTTTTCAGGTCGATCCCTTCGGCTTTGGCGGCGGCAGCCAGGGCGGCGCGCATATCGGTATTATAGGCGTTGGTCATGTTGACAAAGCGCGCGTCGGTTTCCTCGCCGATCAGGGGGTTGAGGCCGGAAAAGTTGATATGATCCGAAATCATCATCAGATCACCGGGTGGAATATCCGGGCGAAAAGAACCTGCGGCATTGGTCAGGATCACTTTTGAAGCCCCAAGTGACTTGAGCAGCGAAAGCGGCACCCGCATTGCATCTGCTTGTCCGCGCTCGTAATAATGCGCGCGGCCGCCAAACACCGCCACCCGCATGCCCCAGAGATCACCGATCACCAGTTTGGCGGAGTGGCCGGAAACGGCGCTGACCGGAAAGCCCGGCAGATCCGCATAGTCAAAAGCCTCGCCCTGCACCATTTCGGCAATGTGCCCAAGACCGGAACCAAGGATAAGGCCAAGCGCCACCGGTGCATTGCCGGCGCGGGCCTGCACCTGCGCCAGCAACTCATCGCTCTTTGACATAGGGTTCCCCGCCCGCTTTTGGCGGAATGGCCTTGCCGACAAAGCCCGCCAGAATAACCACGGTTAAAATATAGGGCAGGGCTTGCATGAACTGCCCGGGCAGCACCATGAAGCCAAGGTCAACGCTTTGGTATCTGTTGCCGATGGCTTCGAGCAGGCCAAAAAGCAGCGTGGCCCACAAGGCCGGAACCGGCTTCCACTTCGCGAAAATCAATGCCGCGAGCGCAATAAAGCCCCGCCCTGCTGTCATATCTTTGCCAAAGCCGGCCGCCGCTGTGCCGAGGCTGAGGTAAGCCCCCGCCAGCCCGCATAGAATACCGGTGATCACCAGTGCCGAATAGCGCAGGCGCACTACCGAAATACCGGCGGTATCGACCGCGCTGGGGTTTTCTCCCACCGCCCGCATCCGTAGGCCAAAGCGGGTGCGGTAAAGCACCCACCAGGTGATTGCAACGACCAAAAAGCCGAGGTAAACGAGGATGTTATGCCCCGATATCAGATCATGGTAAATTTGCCCCAGCACCGGCACATCCTGCAATTCCCTCGCAAAAGGCAGGGTGATCGAGTCAAAGCGCTGGCCCTCGCGTAGCTGCGGGGTTTGCCCGCCCATTTTAAACCAGTATTGCCCGAGCAGAACCGTGATCCCGGCGGCAAAAAAGTTGATCGCTACGCCCGAGATCAACTGGTTTCCGCGCAAGGTGATGGAGGCAAAAGCGTGGATCATGGCGAGGATGGTCGAGGCAATAATGGCCGCGCCGAGCCCTATCCAGACAGCGTTGCCGCCCATGCCCCAGCCGCCATCGGCCACCGAGGTGCCCGCAAATGCCGAAAACGCCCCGGCGGCAAAGGCCGCCACCAGCATTTTGCCCTCAAGCCCGATATCAAAGATACCGGCACGCTCGGAATAGAGCCCGGCAATGCAGGCCAGCAGCAGTGGCGTGGCATTGCGCACCGCTGAATCGCTGAGCTGCAACAGATCATTTGTCAGGAAGTCCATCATGTTGCGGCCCCCTTCTTGCCAGCGCTGATAAAGAATTTTTCCAGCGGGATACGCACCATGTTTTCCAGTGACCCGGTAAACATAATGATCAGCGCCTGAATAACGGTGATCATTTGCGCCGGCACCCCGAGGGTGAACTGAAGCTCGGCACCGCCCTGCGTGAGAATGCCAAACAAAAACGCCGCCAGCACCACCCCGACAGGGTGGGAACGGCCCATAAGCGCCACCGCAATCCCGATAAAGCCTGCACCCTCGACCGCGCCCAGCACCAGCCGTTCGGCCTCGCCCTGCACGGTGTTTACCGCCATCATGCCGGAAAGCGCCCCCGAAAGCAGCATGGCAACCATGGTGATTTTGAGTGGCGAGATACCGGCATAAACCGCCGCGCGCTCCGAGTGCCCAAAGGCCCGCATTTCATAGCCCAGACGTGTTTTCCAGATCAAAACCCACACCAGAAACGCGGCGATCAATGCCAGAAAAAAGCTGATATTGGCGGGGGCGAATTTGTCAAATTCCATGCCGAACACCGCGAGAATATCATGCAAGGATGGCAGCGCCGCGCCAGCCGGGAAGCGCGGGCTTTCGGGCAGCGAACCTTCGGCCTGCATCGGGCCGACCAGCAGGTAACCCACCACAGCCGTTGCAATCAGGTTAAACATGATGGTGGTGATGACGATATGGCTGCCGCGCTTGGCCTGCAAATAGGCCGGAATAGCCGCCCAGGCCGCCCCGAAAACCAGCGCCGCCATGGTGCCGGCCAGCAGGGCAATGGTCCAGTGTGGCCAATTAAACGAGAGCATCACCATGGCCACGCCGACACCGGCAATGCCGGCCTGGCCCTCGCCACCAATGTTAAACAGCCGGGCGTGAAAAGCCACCGCAACCCCGAGGCCGGTAAAAATGAAATTGGTGGTGAAGTAAAGCGTGTGGCCGATGCCGAACGGGTTAAACGCGCCTTGCAGCATGACCTGCACAACTTCAATAGGGTTTTGGCCGATCGACAGCACCACAAGGCCAGAAACACCAAAAGCCAACGCCAGCGTCAGCAGTGGAATCACCCCGAGATCAACCCATTTGGGTAAGTTTTTGTTCATTTTCCTGTCTCCGGATCGACACCCGCCATCAGCAAGCCCAGCTCGCCTTCATTGGTGTTTTCGGGCAGGCGTTCGCCCTGAATTTCGCCATCAAACATCACCAATATCCGGTCGGACAGCGCCTGAATTTCGTCAAGCTCGACCGACACCAGCAAAATGGCTTTGCCCGCGTCGCGCAGATTAACGATTTGTTGATGGATAAACTCGATCGCACCGATATCAACACCGCGGGTGGGCTGCCCGATCAGCAGCACATCGGGGTTGCGCTCGATCTCGCGGGCCAGCACGATTTTTTGCTGGTTGCCGCCCGAGAAATGCGAGGCCACAAGCTGCGGGTTGGGCGGGCGAATATCAAAACGCTCCATTTTGCCGCGCGCGTCTTCCATCATATATTTCTGGTTGGCGAGGCCGAAACCTTTGCTGTATTCCGGCTCGTTATGATAGCCAAAAGTCGTATTTTCCCATGTCATGAAGGGCATCACCAGCCCGCGCTGGTGCCTGTCTTCGGGCACATGGCCAATGCCGCGACGGCGGCGCAACTGGGCGTTTGCGTGTTTGGATACATCGATTGACTCGCCGTGCATCACTATTTCGCCGCCGCTGGCAGCGCCGATTCCTGCAATCACTTCCAAAAGCTCCGATTGCCCGTTGCCGGCCACCCCGGCAATGCCCAGAATCTCGCCGCGTTTCAACTCAAACGACACATTTTTCAGCCGTTTCACTTTGTGAATATCGGTGACACTGAGATTGCGCACTTCCATGACGGTTTCGCCCACTTTGGGCGGCGCTTTGTCAACCTCGAGCAGCACCCGCCGCCCGACCATGGCTTCGGCCAGATCTTCGGGCGAGGTGGTGTTGGTGGCAATGGTGGTGGTCATCTCGCCGCGGCGCATTACCGATACCGTGTCGGTCACATCCATGATCTCGCGCAGTTTATGCGTGATGATCACAATGGTTTTGCCTTGCTCTTTAAGGTTGCGCAATATGCGAAAAAGGTGGTCGGCCTCGTCAGGTGTGAGCACCCCGGTGGGCTCGTCCAGTATCAGAATTTCGGCCTGTCGGTAAAGGGCTTTCAGAATTTCGACCCGTTGCTGGAAGCCGACAGAGATATCCTCAATCACCCCGTCGGGGTTTACATCGAGCTCGTATTCATCGGCCAGCCGCTTCAGCTCTTTGCGGGCCCGGCGGCGGCTCGGGCCAAGGGTGCGGCCGTCTTCGGCCCCCAGAATGACATTTTCAAGCACAGTGAAGTTTTCAACCAGCATGAAATGCTGATGGACCATCCCGATTCCGGCGGCGATGGCCGCGCGGCTATCGGTGATTTCGGTCAACACACCGTTGATCTTTACCTTGCCCGAATCGGCTTTATAAAAGCCGTAAAGGATAGACATGAGGGTGGATTTGCCCGCGCCGTTTTCGCCCACAATGCCGTGGATCGCGCCTTTGGCTACCGTCATGGAAATGTTTTTGTTGGCTTGAACAGGGCCAAAAGCCTTGTTGATACCGATCAGTTCAATGGCCGGGGCGACTGCATCGAGCCGCCCCGCGTTTTCGGTTGTCACAGACATTTCCAAGCCTTACTGGACAGGGCAGGTATTGTCGGTTCTGTAATCGTGCACCACAATGTCACCGGCGATAATGGCGGCGGTCGCGTCTTCTACGGCGGCAAGCATTTCAGGGGTGATCAGGTCTTTGTTATATTCGTCAAGCGCGAAGCCAACACCTTCCTCGGCAAGGCCCATAACCTGAATACCGGCGGTAAATTCGCCATTGTTCACGTCGTTGAAGGCGTCATAAACCGCAACATCGACACGTTTCATCATCGAGGTCAGCATATTGCCGGGGTGCATGTAGTTTTGGTTGGCATCAACACCAATGCCGAAGATGCCGGCATCGGTGGCGGCTTGCAGCACGCCTCGGCCGGTGCCGCCAGCCGCTGCAAACACAACGTCAGAACCGTTTTCAATTTGCGACATGGTCAATTCGCCACCCTTCACAGGGTTGTTCCAAGCCGTGCCGTCGGTGCCGGTCATGGTGGCCAGAACATTGATGTCGGGGTTTACAGCCTTGGCCCCCTGGGTATAGCCGCACTGGAAGTTGCTGATCAGCGGAATATCCATGCCGCCAACAAAGCTGATAGTGCCGGTTTTGGAGGCCATTGCCGCCAACATGCCCACAAGATAAGAGCCTTCCTGCTCCGCAAACACAACAGAGCGCACATTTGGCGCATCCACAACCATGTCAATGATCACAAAATCGGTGTCGGGGAAATCAGGCGCGACGGTTGCCATGGCGGTGGCGTTGGAAAAGCCGGCCACCACAACAGGGTTGCTGCCGGATTGGGCAAAGCGGCGCAGGGCCTGTTCACGCTGGGCGTCGGACTGGAGTTCGAACTCGCGGTAGGAAATGCCGGTTTCCTCGCGGAAGCGTTCGGCACCGGTGTAGGACATTTCGTTGAACGATTTGTCAAACTTGCCGCCAAGGTCGAAGATCACGGCGGGGTTGGCTTGCGCGTTGGCAAGCGTTGCCGCGCCCACAAGCGCGGTTGTGGCGATCAGGGTTTTGAGCAGTTTCATGTATTTCTCCCATACTATAATTCGATCCGGTGCGACGAGCAGAATCCCGCTTAACCGGTTCGAAGAAACGATAGACAAGTAAAGCGGCTAGATGGGGGGAGGGTCAATGGTTTTTTTACCAAAAGATCATATATCGCCCTACACCGGCCATGTGGCGGGCTATTTCGGTGAAATCACCCGTTTATATATATGTGCCGTTAGCGCCGGGCCTCGCTGCTGCCTGAAATAATGCGCCCGTTCCGCCACCTTTTTAAAACCTGAGCGAAGATAAAGCGCAATTGCGGCGGCATTGTTTTCGGCCACTTCCAAAAATACATCCTCGGCGCCGTCGCTGGCCGCCTTGCGCAGGAAATCTTCCAGCAGGCGCCGGCCATGGCCGGCATTCCGGGCCTCGGGGTGCACCGCAAGCGTCAGCAGTTCGGCTTCGGGCCCCGCGATTCGGCCAAGGGCAAAACCGTGGCCATGGCTGACCAGAAAGATACCCGGCGTTACAAGCAAAGCGGCGAATTCATCCGCCTGCCACGGGCGCGGTGTGGTGAAGCACAGCGCATGCAGCTCGGCCAATGCTGCCGGTAGCATGGGGCTAAACAGCCACCGCGCGCACTTCGGTCACTTCGGGGATGAAATGCCTGAGCAGGTTTTCGATGCCGCTTTTTAGGGTCATGGTTGACGAAGGGCAGCCCGCGCAGGCTCCTTGCATATGCAGGTAGACCACACCGCGGTCAAAGCCGTGGAAGGTGATATCGCCGCCATCCTGTGCCACGGCGGGGCGCACACGGGTATCCAGCAGCTCTTTGATTTGCTTGACAAGCTCTGAATCCGGTCCGTCATGCTCTGCATGGCCAACCGCGCCGCTTTCATCATCCATCACCGGTTCGCCGGATTGATAATGCTCCATGATCGCGCCCAGAATGGCAGGTTTAATATGGGGCCAGTCAATCGCATCTGTTTTGGTGACGGTCACGAAATCTGGGCCGAAAAACACACCGGCAACCCCGCTTACCCCAAAAAGGCGCTTGGCCAAGGGCGAAGTATTGGCGGTTTCGGCGCTCGGGAAATCAGCCGTGCCGATGCTGATAACGCTCTGGCCGGGCAAAAACTTCAATGTGGCTGGATTCGGGGTTGATTCGGTCTGGATAAACATGGGCGGGCCTCTCGTCTGTTTGGGCATATATGGTTGGCCTGACAAAAAAAGTCAAGTAATGCCCCGCGCGGGAGATCCGCACGGGCAGAATTCAGGAAACCGCAATGATCTGCTCTTTGGTCATGCTGCCGGGCACCACAGTGATTGGCACGCTCATATCATGGGCGCTTCGGGTCACGAGTTGTGTGACCAGCGGGCCGGGGCCCGAACCGGTGGTGCCCGCCCCAAGAATAAGGATCGCCACTTCCTTATCCTCTTCGATCTGCGCCATTACCTGTTCGGCCTTTTCGCCTTCGCGGATCACCAGCTCGGGCTCGACCCCTTCTTTGTCCATCATCCACTTTGAAAACACCTTGAAATGTTCTTCAATGCGCTCGCGGGCTTCGGCGCGCATGGTTTCCCCTACGCCGATCCAGTGTTGAAACTCTTCCGGTGCGATAATGCCGAGTATCTCGACACCGCTATTGGTTTTTTTGGCGCGGATGGCGGCAAAACGCAGGGCATTGAGGAATTCAGGGCTATCGTCCATGACCACAAGGAATTTACGCATCGGGTGTCGCTCCGTTTTGGTTTGTTTGCGCTATATTCGCGCAACAATGCATTGGGTGCAACAGGGCAAATTGTCAGGGCTGAATGGCCGCTACACGCAGGTTGACCGGCGCATCGGCGGCCCGCAGGGGCAGGCCGCGCCGCTTCCATCCCGGGCCAATACGCGAGCCCGCCATGCCTTCGACCACATCAATTACATTGGTCATCCCGGCTTTATAGAGTTCACCCGCCACATAGCCCGAGCGGCCGCCGCTGCGGCAGATCAGGGCAAGGGGTATGGTCGGGTTTTGGTCGCGAATGTCCAGCAGGGTTTCAATAAATCCGGGCGATGTCATATCAGCGGTGAGCGCCACATCGGCAATGCCGGTTTCGGCCCATTCTTCGGGGCGGCGAATGTCTACCAGCACTATTTCGCCCGCCAGCGCCTTGGCGCGGGCCTCATCGGGGGTGATCTGGATAACCTCGGCCCGGGCAGCGGCGCCAAGGGTTATGATCAGGGTGAAAAACGGCAATGTTTTGGCAAGGAAGCGCATGGGGTTCTCCGGTCGGATAAATATTCGTGTAGCTGAATATAAGCTTGAAAGTCATAAATCGAGAGTGCGGCATTGTGACGTATCTGGACAAAACCCGCCTTTCAAGATTACGTGGCATAATGATAAGATTCGATAAAATTGCGGCCAGTCACTGGCCAACCGTGTGGGCGATGCTGAAACCGGTGTTTCGCGCCGGCGAAACCTATCCGCAACCCGTTGATATTTCGGAGGCCGAAGCGCGCCGGTTCTGGATGCAGCCGCCTCTGGAAACCTATGTGGCCGTGGAAGATGACAAAGTGCTGGGCACCTTTTATATCAAGCCCAACCAGCCCGGGCTGGGTGCGCATGTGTGCAATTGCGGCTATGTGGTGGGAGAAGCGGCGCGCGGGCGCGGGTTGGGGGCGCAAATGTGCGCGTGGTCTCAGGCCGAGGCGCGGCGGTTGGGTTATTTGGCCATGCAGTATAATCTGGTGGTCAGCACCAATGAAAAGGCGGTGGCGCTTTGGCAGCGGCAGGGGTTTGCCATTGTCGGGCGGTTGCCGCGCGCCTTTAACCATGCCCGCCTCGGGCTGGTCGATGCCTTTGTGATGTATAAGGAACTGGAGGCCTAGCGCCGCGCCGCCCCGCCGCGGCGCTCGCTGAACGGGGGGCTCGATGCCCCCCTGAAGCGAGAGTCGCCCATGGCCTTAAGTGCCGCGCACAAAACCCACAATATCAAAGGTCTTGTCCAGTATCGGCTGGGCAATCGCCCGCGCCTTTTCCGCGCCGTTGGCCAGTATCCGGTCAATCTCGGCGGGGTCCTGCATCAGCCGGGCCATTTCCAGCGAGATCGGCTCCAGCTTGGCCACGGCAAGCTCGGCCAGCGCGGGCTTGAAGCGGCCCCATTGCGCCCCGGCATAGTCAGCAATCACCGCTTCCGGTGTGCTGTCTGAAAGGGCCGCATAGATTTCCACAAGGTTTTTGGCTTCGGGGCGCTCCTTCAGTCCTGCCACGGTTTCGGGCAGCGGTTCGGCGTCGGATTTGGCCTTTTTGAATTTTTTGGCAATGGTGGCGGCATCATCGGTCATGTTGATGCGCTCCATATCCGAAACACCTGATTTTGACATTTTCTTGGTGCCGTCTCGCAGGTTCATCACCCGTGTTGCCGGGCCTTCAATAATCGGCTCGGGCTGCGGAAAGAAATCGGGCACGCCGAAATCATTGTTGAACTTGGCGGCAATATCGCGGGTTAGCTCAACATGCTGCTTTTGGTCTTCACCCACCGGCACATGCGTTGCATGATAGGCCAGGATATCGGCTGCCATCAGGCTTGGGTAAGCATAAAGCCCGAGTGATACCGCTTCGGCGTTTTTGCCGGCTTTATCCTTGAACTGGGTCATCCGGTTCATCCAGCCCACGCGGGCCACGCAGTTGAATATCCAGCCAAGCTCGGCATGGGCCGACACTTGGGACTGGTTGAACAGTATAGATTTTTCAGGGTCGATTCCCGAGGCAATATAAGCCGCCACCAGCTCACGTGTGGCAAAGCGCAGATCGGCAGGGTTTTGCCATACCGTGATCGCGTGCAGATCAACCACGCAATAAAGTGACTCGCAATCGTCGTTTTGCATCTCGACAAACCGCTTGATCGCGCCCAAATAGTTTCCCATCGTCAAGCCGCCGCTGGGCTTGATGCCGGAAAAGACTCGACGCGTGTGGACCGCTTCGGTCATGGTATGGTTCCCTTTCCTTGGGGGTAAATAATGCGGGTTTATCGCGCGCCCGATGCCGGGCGTCAACAGGAGGGTGGGATGCAGCAGGATAATTTTCAGCCAATGCCTTGGTCGATCAAATATATCGCCGGTATTCTGGTGGCGCTGGAATTGTTGCTGCAAGCCAGCGACTTGGGGCTGCTACCGATCGAAAACCTGCGCGACCGCGCTTTTATCTACGGCGCTTTCTGGCCCGGTCTTTGGCTTTATGACCTTGGGCCGGTATACCCGGGGCAAAAATTTGTGATGTTTTTGAGCCATGCCTTTCTGCACGGCTCGCTTATGCATATGGCGCTGAATACGGTGGTGATCGTGGCTTTGGGCAAACGTCTGGCCAATGTGTTGAGCGAAGGGCAGCTTTTGCTGCTTTTCGGGGGCAGTGCCATGGCTGGCGGCGTGGTTTATCTGGCCTTGAGCAGCGGAAACGGGCCGATGGTCGGTGCTTCCGGCGCGGTGTTCGGCTTTTTTGGCACCTGGAAATATTTTGAGTATTTGGCGCGCAAGCGCATGGGGCTGAGCCTTGTGCCTGTCTGGCAGTTTATCGGGGTGCTGGTGCTGCTGAATGTGGCAACATGGTTTATGCTTAGCGGGCTGCTGGCATGGCAGGCACATTTGGGCGGCTTTATAGCGGGGTGGCTGTTGGGCATGGTATTTGCGCGAAAAACTGGACAAGCCCGCCCCGGCTCGCATAGATAGCGCGATGGAAGAAATGCGTAAAAAAAAGCACAAGGCCTTTAACCCCGTTTCGCCGGTTGTGGTGGTGCTGGCGGCGGCCATGCTGGGGGTTGAGCTGGTGCTGCAGGCCGGCGAGCAGCGGCTATTTGGTGCCCCCGGGGCCGAGGGCTGGCGGCTTGAGCTGATCCGCAATTTCGGCTTCCACAAAGCGGTGTTTGACCACCTCCTCTCGGGAGGGGTGGTTGAGCCAAAGGTTATCTGGCCGTTTTTGAGCTACCTCTTTGTGGGTGGCGGCTTTTTAAGGGTGTTCATTTCCTCGGTGCTCGTTTTGGCCATGGGCAAAATGATAGCGGATATGTTTTCCACAGCGGCGGTGCTGGTGCTTTTTGTCGCCTGCGGGCTGGCCGGCGCGATAGCATTTGGCCTGTTTTCGGCCGAGGGTGGCTTTCCGCTCATCGGGGCCTTTCCGGTGTTTTACGGCTTTATCGGCACCTATACGTGGATCCGAATTTATGAGGCACTGGCAAAGGGTGAAAGCATTTTGTCGGCATTTTATCCGGTCATGATGTTCGTGATCCTGCGCTCGGCATTTGCGCTCATGTATGGGCTCAGCAATTCCTGGACCGCAGATCTGGCAGGGCTGATCACCGGGTTTCTGCTCGCCTATATATTGGCCCCCGATGGCAAAGACCGGATGAAAGGCTGGGTAAGAATGTTGCGCAGCCGCTAAAGCCTAGCGGCGCAGCAATGTTTTCAGGTCCGAAAGCCGCATCGCGCCGGTGAGCACCACCAAAGCGCCATAAACACCGGCACCAATGGCCACCAGCAAAGCCAGTGCACCATAGCGCAGGCCGGGCACAAACAGCCAGGGTGCCAGCGCCTGCGCCGCCCCCCAAAGAGCAAGGCCCATCAGCAGACTGGCAAGTAAAAGTCTGGGCGCTTTGGCCAGCAGGCGGCTATCCATTTTGGCGGCGGTGCCGAGCTTGCGGCTGCCAAGCCAGAGCATAAGCAACATGCCCCACGCGGCCACCGAGGTGCCGATGGGGGCCGCGAGATAGCCAATAAAAGGGGCCAGCCCGATGGCCAGCGTCGCATTGACCACCATTGAAACCAGCGCATAGCGAAACGGGGTTTTGGTGTCTTCCCGCGCGAAAAACACCGGTGCCAGCACTTTGGCGAGCATAAAGCTCGGCAATCCGGCGCCGTAAATCACCACCGCCCAGGCCGTGGCCCCGGTATCGGCCGCGCTAAAGGCCCCGCGTTCAAACAGCACCGAAACCAGTTCAAAGGGAATCACGATCAGCGCCACGGCAGAGGGCAGGGTGAGCGCCAGCGAAAACTCGGCGGCGCGGTTGATGCTATAGTTGCCACCCGCGTCATCCCCGGCGCGCAACCGGCGGGAAAGATCAGGCAAAAGCACAATGCCAATGGCGATGCCCACCACCCCGAGCGGCAGCTGATAAAGACGGTCGGCATAGGATATCCACGCCACCGCCCCGTCAAACTGCGAGGCGATCTGGCGGCCGACCAGCAGGTTGACCTGCACCACACCACCGGCCAGCGCTGCGGGCAGGGCGATAATGGCGAGGCGTTTCATTTCAGGTGTAAAACGCGGCATGCGCGGCAAAAGCGTGATGCCCACGCGCCGCGCCGCCACCCAGACCAGCGCCATTTGGGCGATGCCTGCCAAAGGCACCGCCCATGACAGCGCCATGCCAACCTCCCAGCCCCTGACCTCGGCCAGAAACATCGTCGAAATCAGGATAACATTGAGCAACACGGGCGCCGCCGCCGCCGCCGCAAAACGCCCCGTGGCATTGAGCACCCCGCTTAAAAGCGCCGCCAGAGAGATGAACAGAATATAGGGAAAAACAATGCGGCCATAGCTGACGGTGAGTGCAAAGCGGGCATCATCGGCAAAGCCGCTGGCCATGGCCAGCACCAAAAACGGCATAAAAACCTGCGCGAGCAGCACCGTGGCCAGCACCACGCTGGCCAAGCCCGAAAACGCCTCGCGGGCAAAATCCTCGGGGTTGTCACCTGCCTCCACCTTTTTGGCAAACATCGGCACGAAGGCGGTGTTAAACGCCCCTTCGGCAAAAAAACGGCGAAACATATTGGGCAGCGAAAACGCGATCAAAAACGCCTGCGCCATCGGGCCGGAGCCCAAGGTGCCGGCGATCATGATATCGCGCGCAAAGCCCAGCAGCTTGCTCAGCAATGTCCAGATACCGACGGTAAAAAAGCCGGAGACAAGGCGGATTTTGCGGATCATTCCCCGGCCTTCTTGATGATCGCATCGCGGATTTTTTCACCAAGTGCGGCGCGTTTTTCGGCACTGTGGATCTTGTGGCCAAACAGGTCTTTTACATAAAATGTATCCACGGCCTGCTCGCCATAGGTGGCGATAATGGCCGACGCTATCGAGATGTTGTTATTGCTGAGGGTGCGGGCAATATCGTGAATGAGGCCAAGGCGGTCACGGGTGTCGACCTCGATAATAGTATAGATTTCAGAGCCTTCATTATCAAACGAGATCGTGGTTGGCACCAAAAAATCGCGTTCGCGGGGTTTGATGATATCCCGGGTTTTAAGGGCGTCGCGGGCGATCACGCTGCCGCTTAAAATCTGGGCAATCACTTTGCGAAGGCGTTTGAGGCGAGATTTTTCATAAGGTGCGCCCTCGCTATCCTGAATCCAGAAAACCGCGGTGGCCAGCCCGTCGGAGCTGGTATAGGTACGCGCGTCCACCACATTGGCACCGGCCAGCGCCAGCGCCCCGGCGAGCCGGGCAAACAGGCCGGGATGGTCATGCATCACAAAACAGGCGCGGGTGGCATCACGATCTGCATCCTGTGTGATATCGGAAATAAACGGCGCATCGGCCAGTTTTTTGATCAGCTTTGCAAATGCTTTTTGCGTGCTGGTATCCAGCCCGAGCCAATAAGGCGTATAATGCCGCTCCAGCTCCATTTCCAGCTCGGTTTTTGTCCAGCCTTTGAGCGCTTGGATGAGCGCGGATTGCGCTTCCTCTTCGCGCTGCGACTGGCTTTGTGCCTGCGCCCCGCCGGTGAGCATATCATGTGTGGCCCCGTAGAGCTGGCGCAACAGCATGGCTTTCCAGTTGTTCCAGATAGTTGGCCCAACCCCGCGGATATCGCACACTGTCAGCACCAGGAGCAGCTTGAGGCGCGAAACAGATTTTACCTGCGATACGAAATCCTGCACCGTGCGCAGGTCCGAAATGTCGCGTTTCTGCGCAACATCCGACATCAGCAAATGGTTGAGCACCAGCCATTCCACCAACGCGCACTCTTCTGCGCTCAGGCCAAGGCGCGGGCAAAGCGCGCGCGCAATCCTGGCCCCGATAACCTCATGCGCCTCATTGCGGCCCTTGCCGATATCATGCAGAAAAAGCGCCACATAAAGCACCCGCCGGTTTATGCCCGCTTTCAGGATTTGAGAAGCGATCGGCAGGTCTTCCACCAGCCCCTGCTGCTCGATCTTAAACAGGTTTGAAATGCACTGGATGGTGTGCTCGTCTACCGTATAGCTGTGATACATATTGAATTGCATCATCGCGACAATGCGGCCAAAATCGGGTATAAACGCGCCAAGCACCCCAAGCTCGTTCATGCGGCGCAGGGCGCGCTCGGGGTTGTTATGCGAGAGCAGAAGATCGAGAAATATCCGGTTGGCCTCGGGGTTGTTGCGAAAATCATCATCGATCAGGTGAAGATTGCGGGCAATCAGGCGCATGGCATTGGGGTGGATCAGAATGCCCGAGCGCAGCCCCTCTTCATAAAGCCGCATAAAGTTGATCGGCTCAGCCAAAAAGGCTTTTTTGTCAACTACATCAAGGCGGCCATCGCGCAGCGTATAGCCGCGCGGGGTGCCGTCACGGGTCCAGCTAAAGGCGCTGCGCAGCCAGCGGCCGATGCTGGGCCGGGCCTTCACGTGCCGTGCTTCCAGCTCGGTCAAAAACACGCGGGTAAGCTCGCCCACATGTTTGGCATGCAGGAAATATTGCTGCATAAAGCGCTCCACCCCGCGCATTCCGGCGCTGTCGGCAAAGCCGAGCGATTTGGCCAGCTCCACCTGCATGTTGAAGCTCAGCTTTTCGGAGGCGCGCTTGTTGAGCAGGTGCAGATGGGTGCGCACCGTCCATAAAAAGGACTCGGCATCGACAAACACCGTGCATTCATCTTTGGTGAGCACCCCGGCTTCGACCAGTTCTTGCGGGGTTTCGGAATGATTGACGTATTTGGCGATCCAGAACAGGGTTTGCAGGTCGCGCAACCCGCCTTTGCCTTCTTTGACATTGGGCTCTACCACATAGCGGGCGCCGCCGTGGCGGGCGTGGCGGTCGGCGCGCTCGGCCAGCTTGGCTTCAATAAACTCTGATTCGGTGCCGGTAAAAAGATCGCGCCACAGGCGCTGGTCCAGCTCCTTGGCCAGGGCCTCGTCGCCGCAAATATAGCGGTGCTCTAGCAAGGCGGTGCGGATGGTGTAATCCTCGCGCCCAAGGCGGATGCAATCATCGACGGTGCGGGTGGCATGGCCCACTTTTAGCCGCAGATCCCACATGGTGTAGAGCATGCTTTCGATGATGCTTTCGCCCCAGGCTGTTTGCTTGTAGGGCGTTAAAAAAAGCAGGTCGATATCGGAAAAGGGGGCCATTTCGGCACGGCCATAGCCGCCCACGGCCACAAGGCCGAGGCGCTCGCTTGCGGTGGCGTTTTGCACAGGGTGCAGGTGTTTTAAGGTGGTGGTCAGCACCTGCCGGACCAGCTGGTCGGTAAGCCAGGCATAGGTGCGGGTGGCGGCGCGGGCCTGATAAGGCTCGTCATCCAGCGCCGCCTCGATGCGGGCGCGGCCCCGGGTAATATGCGCGTGCACCACCTCAACCAGCGTGGCGCGGATTTCGGCTTTGTCTTTGGCGTTGGCTATCTTGCCGGCCAGTTCAGCCTCTATGGCTTCGCTATCCCAAATGTCACTGGGCGCGCCGATAAGCCCGCCCAGTGTCAGATCCTTTAAGGCAAATTCCAAGGCTTAAATCCCGGTGCCGCCAAAGCTGCGCGGCGCGGCCGACACCATGGTCGAAACACCGCTATCGACCCGCATAATCGCCAGGCCCCGCTCATTGGTGCCATCGGCATTGAAGCGGAAAATACCGGTGACCCCGGCAAAACCGGCAGGGTCGGTCAGACGCGCCCTTGAAAAGGCATTGCTTTCACCGGCGGCGCGGGCTGCATTGATCATGGCACCCACGGCGGCAATACTATCATAGGCAAGGCCGGAAAGCTGGTGGGCTTCAGTGCCATAGGCGAGTTGGTAGCGGGTTTCAAACTGGAGGGTGAGGGTCGGGTCGGGCACCGCAAACCAGCCGCCTTGAAGGCTCGGGGTTACCAGCACTTCGTTTGAACTGTCCCAGCGGGTCAGGCCTAAAAACTGCGCGTCGCGGCCGGCGCGATAGCGGTTGCCGGCCAGTGATGCGGTAATAAACCCGAGCCCGCGCAACGGGGAATCGGTGAAAAACACCGCGTTGGAATTGCTGGCCCGCAAAGTGTCGGCAAGGCCGGAAGCCATTTCACCCATTTCTGTCAGGCCAAGCGGGTAGGAAGCGGCGGTGGTAAGGTTGCCGCCATTGCGGGAAATGGCCCGCTCGATCGAGGCCCTGCCGGACTGGCCCGAAACCCCTTCCTGATAGACAATGGCGATATTGCCATAACCCGAGGCAATGGAATAGCTGACAAGCCGGTTGGCGACCGTATCAAAAGTGGTGCCCATGATAAACACATTGCCACCGGCAACGGTTGTGGTGTTGGAAAAGCTCAGCACATTAATGCCGGCCCGCGCCGCAATCGGCGCTACGGCGGCGGTGGAGGTGCTGTAAAGCGGACCAACCATGATTTGCGCGCCATCGGCAACCGCACGATTGGCCGCCGCTGCCGCCATTTCGGCATTGCCGCCGGTTTCGTAAACCCGCACGTCGATATTGGCACCGCTTACATCGCGCGCGGCCATATTGGCGGCGTTTACCAGGCTTTGCGCCAGTTGCTCGGTTACGTCATTGCCCGAGGCCAGCGGCACCATAAGCGCCACCACCACCGGCTGGTTCGGGTTTACACTGGCACTTGGCCCGCTAAAATTTATCGGCTCACAGGCCGACAGGCCAAGCGCCAGAGCGGCATAAGCCAGCGGCCGCACCGCATAAGACAAAAGGCGATTTTTGAAAGACATGGTTCCTCGCAATGACGTAAATAATTTGGTGACATAGACACAAACGCATTCACAAGGTAAAGCCTGCGCATAGTGATGTAAACGACTCTATAAAGGGCATGTTACCACATGGGCAGCATTTCACCAAAACTCGCAGCGGGGCTTTATCTTGTTGCCACCCCGATTGGCACCGCCGCCGATATTACCGTGCGGGCGCTGGATATTTTGAAAAATGCCGATGTGCTGGCCGCCGAAGATACCCGGCAGGCCCGCAAGTTGATGGATATTCACGGTGTGGCGCTGGGCGGACGGCCGCTGCTGCCCTATCATGATCATAACGGCGCGGCCATGCGGCCCCGGTTGCTGGCGGCGGTGAGGCAGGGAAAATCGGTAGCCTATGTATCTGATGCCGGCACACCGCTGATTGCCGACCCGGGCTATCAGCTGGCCGCCGCCATGATAGAGGCGGGCCTGCCGATCACCGCTGCGCCGGGCGCTTCGGCGGTGCTTGCCGCGCTTTCACTGGCCGGGCTGCCGACCGACCGCTTTTTGTTTGCCGGGTTTGCGCCGGTAAAGGCCGCCGCACGCAAAAGCTTTCTGGAAGAATTTGCCGCGGTGCCTGCGACACTGGTTTTTTATGAAGCGCCTCGGCGGTTGGCCGCGTGTCTGGCCGCTATGGCCGAAGTGTTTGGTGACCGCCCCGCCGCCATGTGCCGCGAGCTTACCAAGCGGTTTGAAGAAGTGCGGCGCGGCAGCCTGCTGGAACTGGCCGATTATTACAGCCGCACCCCTGCCCCCAAGGGCGAGGCGGTTTTGGTGATCGGTGCACCGCTTGAAAAGGTGGCCACGCCCGAGGCCATTGACGCCGCCCTGATCGAAGCCCTGAAGCATAGCCGTGTAAAAGATGCCGCCGCCGAAGTGGCCGCCGCCTTTGACCAGCCCCGCAAACCGCTTTACCAGCGGGCGCTGGAACTGGGGCGAAAATGAGCCGCGCCAGCACCGCCTTTTATAATGGTATGGCCGCAGAAGCCATTGCCGCCCGCGCCTATCAAGCCCGCGGCGGCGAGGTGCTGGCGCGGCGCTGGAAGGTGCCCGAAGGCGAAATTGACCTGATAGTTGCGCTGGACGGGGTGATTGTTTTTGTCGAGGTCAAGGCGCGCAAAACCATGGCTTTGGCGATGGGCGCGCTCCTGCCCGCCCAGCAGGCGCGGCTGCTAGCCTGCGCCGAGCAATATCTGGCCAGATTTGCCACCCTTGATACCCCGTGCCGGTTTGATCTCGCGGCGCTCGACCGGGCGGGCAGGGTCGAGATTCTTGCCAATATTTTGCAGGGGTAACCTGTGCGGTATATATCGCAGCTAATTTGCGGTTTTTAGCGGCTGCCATTCCACCCATCGGCCATGAAAATCGATCCGGCCCAGCGTATATGTGGCGCCTCCGGGCCATAACCGGCACTGCATCCCGGCGCTGCCTTCAGTGTTATCGGCCTCGACCGACACCCATGCCAGCGGCGCTTTGACGGTGGCGGCTTTGCCCGCCGCTTCAAGGCGGGCGGTGCAGGCGGCTTGCACCGGTGCGGGCAAATATTGCCATACAATCGAGTGATAAATAACCTGCAAGGTGCCGGGGGTGGGTGTGGCCAGACGGCGGCTTAAAAACGCCAGCGCGTCCGCCTTTTCGGGTGGCGTTTTGGCCATGTCGAGCGCGGCGCGGGTGGCGGTGTGGCGGGCAGTTTGATCAGCCCAGATATAGGCGTGCAGGCGGGCCCGGTCAGCTAGGTTTTGCGGGTCGATCGGATGGAGATCACAGCCCGCTTTTCCGGCAATAGCGGGCGCGGCAAGCGGAGGCTTTTCGCCGCGCCATTCAGGTGCAAGCTGCACGGGAGAGGCCTTTGGCCCCCAAACCTGCCCGGCAATGTTCAGCGCATAGTGATCCCAGTTCATATTCAGCCCGGCGCTGGCCCCGATTTCTGAAAGCTGCATTGGCAGGCCAAACCGCGCGGCCAGCCAATGAAAGGCAGGGATCAGCCCGCAACAGCGGCGAATCTCGTTGGTTTGCGGGGCAGAGTGCAGCCACTCAAGCAAAAACGCTTCATGGTTGAGCAGCGCTGGGCCAACTGCCTGCCACAACCTGTCATCATCCGCTTTATGTGGCGGAAAGGCCTTGGCCAAGGCTGACCCGGGGTGGCGCATGGCCAGTGCATGCAGCCCGCCGACAATGCGCAGGGCCACCGCATCAGGGGCGAGACTTTCCCATGCCAACAGCCGGTCAGCCACCGCGTGGCCCGGCGTTAGCCGCGCGCCAAGAAGGCGGCAGAGCTGCGCGGTAAAGGGCGAGCCAAGGTTGGCGCAAGTCGCTGCCTGCTTTTCACAATGCGCGGCGAACGCATTCATGAAAACCGGTCCTTTAATCTTTCAAATGCGGAGCGCGTATCCTTTTTTTCAGCCACGGGTGGTGCGGCCGTGATGACGGTTTTTTTAATGCCGCTTGACGGGCGCGCCGGGTTAACCCGCAATGCAATCGCATTGAGAAATTTTGGCCCCTCGCCTGCTGCCAACTCAACCGCGCCATCTTCAATGCCGCGCAGCAGGTTGTCCAGCCACGCGGCTTCGGCCTTGGCAAAATCGCTGAGCACATAGCGTGCCACCCGGTCTTTATGGCCGGGGTGGCCAATGCCAAGCCGCACCCGGTGGTATTCGGGCCCGATATGCTGGTGCAGCGAGCGCAGCCCGTTATGCCCGGCATGGCCGCCTCCGGTTTTGAGCCGCACCTTGCCCGGCGCGAGGTCGAGCTCGTCATGAAAGACGGTTACATCACTAGGCGAGAGCTTGAAAAACCGCATCGCCTCTCCCACGCTTTGGCCCGAAAGGTTCATGAAAGTGGCCGGTTTGAGCAACACCACCCGTTCGCTGGCCAGACGGCCCTCACTCACAAAGCCCTGAAACTTCGGCTTCCACGGCGAAAAGCCGGATTGCGCGATGCGGTCAACCGCCATAAAGCCGATATTATGCCGGTTTTGGCTATATTTCAGGCCCGGGTTGCCAAGGCCGACAAAAAGCTGCATCGAGGTCTCCAAAAAAACGCGCCCTAAAAAGGGGCGCGCTTTGTTTAACATAGATGGCGGCAGGTGTGAATTACGCTTCGTCGGTCCCGTCTTCCGCGGCGGCCAGGTCGGCTTCTTCTTCCTCGTCGTCGATATCGACGGTTTTGGAGGCGGCGATATTGGCGATCACGAAATCGCGGTCGG
>Ga0316205_10001628_pt1 | contig 27077 bp, 28 predicted proteins | sample 3monthpyrite_MG_FD_204941 | JGI IMG/M metagenome (GOLD analysis project Ga0316205, IMG submission 204941) | Microbial mat bacterial communities from mineral coupon in-situ incubated in ocean water Damariscotta River, Maine, United States -... | ecosystem: Environmental > Aquatic > Marine >... | reverse complement strand
AGGATGACCCCTGCAAAAAGCGCATGGGTGAAGGTACCATGCACGAATGGATAGGTCACAAATCGCTTGAGATGATCCAGCGGAAATTGCCCGCTCTCCAGCATCCATCGGAACAATCCCGGGCTGAACCCGTAATCCTGCATCGCGCTCGCCCGCCAGCCAATGGCACCGGGCCCGCCGATGATGCCCCGCGCGCCCAGCATGAACACGGCCTCGACCAGCACAAGTGCCAGGAAAAGCGCCACCACGACCGGCGGCAACGGGTTCACGGGGCTCGGGTCGTGCTGATCGGTCACTTTCGCTCTCCTTGACGGCGCTCGGACCCATGGGTAAGCGAGGCGGGCGGGAATTTCCAGACGGAGCGAACACATGACCGAGGCGGCGTTTACCCCCCGTGTCTTTTCGGGCATCCAGCCTTCGGGCGGGCTGACCCTTGGCAACTACCTGGGCGCGATCAAGCGCTTTGTCGATATGCAGGAAAGCGGCGTCGAAACGCTCTACTGCATGGTCGATCTGCACGCCATCACCGTCTGGCAGGACCCCGGGAAACTGCGCCACGCCACGCGCGAGCTGTGTGCCGGGTTCATCGCGGCGGGGCTCAGCCCGGAAAAGTCGATCCTCTTCAACCAGAGCCAGGTCGCCGAGCACGCGCAGCTGGGCTGGATTTTCAACTGTGTCGCGCGCATGGGCTGGATGAAACGCATGACCCAGTTCAAGGACAAGGCCGGCAAGAATGCCGAGAACGCCTCGCTGGGGCTGTTCGGATACCCCGCGCTGATGGCCGCCGACATCCTCGTCTACCACGCCACCCATGTGCCCGTGGGCGAGGATCAGAAACAGCATCTCGAGCTGACCCGCGACATCGCCGCGAAGTTCAACCACGACTACGGCGTCGATTTCTTCCCCATCACCGAACCGGTGATCGAGGGCGCGGCGACACGGGTAATGAGCCTGCGCGACGGCTCCAAAAAAATGTCCAAATCCGACCCCTCGGACATGAGCCGGATCAACATGACCGACGACGCCGACGCGATCGCCAGGAAGATTCGCAAGGCCAAAACCGATCCCGAGCCGCTGCCGTCCGAGGTCGCGGGCCTGGCCGAACGCCCCGAGGCGCGCAACCTGGTGAACATCTTCGCGGGCCTCGCGGACATGTCCGTCGAAGAGGTGATGCGCGACGTGGGCGGGCGCGAATTCTCGGCCTTCAAGCCGATGCTCTCGGACCTGGCCGTCGCGCGGCTCGCGCCCATCTCGACCGAAATGTCGCGCCTCATGCGGGACCCCGCCGAGATCGACGCCATCCTCGCGCGCGGTGCCGAGAATGCCCGCGCCATTGCCGCCCCGATCCTGAAGAAGACCTACGGGATCGTGGGCATGGTTGGCGCGTAACCGGCACAGGCCGCTCTTGTAGCAGGGTCAGGCATTTTGAGTATTTTCAGAAAGATGAAGACCATCATCGCTTCATCTTTCCCCAAATACTCATAGTCTGCCCTTTGCAGCAGCGCACCGTTTCTGTGCAGCGCACCGTCTTGCCAAAGGCGGCGACCATGCCCAGCTTGGGGGCATCACCAAACGGAGGCACCCCATGTTCAGACCCATCCACCCGCAAGCCCGCATCGGCCATGTGCACCTGAAGGTCGCCGATCTCGACCGCGCCATCGGCTTCTATTCGGGCGTGCTGGGTTTCGAGGTCATGCAACGCTCGGACAGCGCGGCCTTTCTTTCGGCCGGCGGTTACCACCATCACCTGGGCCTCAACACCTGGGAGAGCAAGGGCGGCACGCCGCCACCGAAGGGCCATACCGGGCTTTACCATACGGCCTTTCTCTATCCCGACCGCGCCAGTCTCGGGGACGCGGTGCAGCGGATGCTGGACGCCGGCTTTGCCATCGAAGGTTCCGCCGATCACGGCGTCAGCGAGGCGATCTATTTCTCCGACCCCGACGGCAACGGGATCGAGCTTTACCGCGACCGCGCCGAACCCGACTGGCCGCGCGACGGGCAGGGCCGGCTCGCCATGATGAATGCGCGTCTCGATATCGAGGCGCTGCTGGCGGAGGCGCGCGATGCGGGCTAGAACCACCCCATGAGAGCGACCAGCATGGAAGACTACCTTGCCGTCTCGGCGCGGTTCGTGACCGACGAGGGTTTTGCCAGGGGCCTGGCCTACAGGCCCGAACCCACCGATGTCTTCATCTCGCCTTACGCCAAATGCGGCACCACATGGATGCAGCAGATCGTGCACGGGCTGCGCACGGGCGGCGACATGGCGTTCGACGAGATCACCCGCGTCACCCCCTGGATCGAGCTTGCCCATGACATGGGCCTGCCGATCCCCGGCGACCAGCCGCATCCGCGCGCCTTCAAGAGCCACCTGAGCTGGGACAGGATCCCCAAGGGCGGGCGCTATATCGTGGTGCTGCGCGACCCGGTCGATGCCTGCCGCTCGCTCTTTCGGTTTCTCGAAGGCTGGTTCTTCGAGACGGGCGCGATCCCCATCGAGGCCTTTGCCGAAAACTACCTCGCCCGGAAGGAGCGCGAGGGGTACTGGACCCACGCCATGTCCTGGTGGGGGGTGCGGGATCGCGAGGACGTGCTGCTTCTGGCTTTTGAGCACATGAAGGCCGACCTGCCCGGCACGGTGGCCCGCGTGGCGGCGTTCATCGGCATCACCGATCCCGCCCATATCGAGATCGCCATCCGTCAGGCCGATTTCGACTTCATGAAAGCCCATGAACACCAGTTCGACGACAACATCACGCGCCGCACCCGCAACGCCGCCATGGGGCTGCCCGAAGGCGGCACGGCCACCAAGGTCCATGCCGGTAAGGTCGCGGGCGAGGCGCATCTGATCGGCCCCGAGCTGCGCCGCAGGTTCGATGCCCGGTGGGCCGAGACAATGGGGGCCACGTTTGGCCTGGCCGGCTATGGCGACCTGCTGGACGCGCTCGCCAACCCGACATAGGTTGCCCGCGAGCATAGGGAGGCACGCCATGGCCACGGGACGCAACATCCGCACCTATTTCGACGACCGCTGGCATGACGGCGACATTCCGGTCATGCGCGCGGCGGATCACGGCATCTGGCTGGGCAGCAATGTCTTTGACGGCGCGCGGCTGGTGAACGGGCTGACCCCGGATCTGGACAAGCATTGCGCGCGCACCAACGCCTCGGCGCGGGCGCTGATGGTGACGCCCACCGTCACCCCCGAGGAGATGGTCGAGATCGTCCATGAGGGTCTCACCGCCTATGCCCCGGACGCGGCGGTCTATATCCGGCCCATGTACTGGGCGCTCGATGGCGGCTATTCGGCGATCGTGCCCCGCGAGGACGGCGACACCGGCTTTGCCATCTGCCTGGAGGAAATCCCCTTTGCCGCGCCCGAGGCCACGACCACGCTGACCCGCACCCGGTTCCGCCGTCCCGTGCTCGAGGATGCCGTCGTGAACGCCAAGGCGGCATGTCTCTACCCCAACAACGCCCGTATGCTGGCCGAGGCCCGCAGCAAGGGCTTTGCCAATGCCCTGGTGGCGGACGCGCTGGGCAACGTGGCCGAAACCGCCACGGCCAATGTCTTTGCGGTCAGGGACGGCGCGGTCTTCACCCCGGTGCCCAACGGCACGTTTCTCGCCGGCATCACCCGCGCGCGCCACATCTCGAACATGCGCGCGGCCGGGATCGAGCTGCACGAGATCACCATGAGCTTTGACGATTTCCACGCCGCCGACGAGGTGTTCCTGTCGGGCAACATGTCCAAGATCACGCCGGTGACGGCCTTTGACGACACCCATTACCAGGTGGGCCCGGTCACCCGCCAGGTCCGCGAGATGTACTGGGACTGGGCGGCGTCGGCCTGATAAATACACGCATCCGGCGCTCTGACCGCCGCGTCCGCCCCGGACCTGATCCGGGGCCTCCTGGCGGCGCGCTCAGCGCGGCGTCCAGACCTCGTCGCCGATGGTCTCGGACCCGCCATAGGCCCAGATGCCCTTCCAGGTGCCATCGGGCTGCTCGACATAGAAGGTGATCCCGTAAGACCCGTCCGAGACATAGCCCACGGCGATTGCCGTGTCCGCCTCCGACGCAGGCCCCATCGTCGGCACGCCCTTCACCGTCGCGGCGCCCAGCCCGGTGCCCAGGTATTGCACGCCGCCTACATCCCACAGTACCGCATAGGTATCGCCATTGCGCTCGACCACCACGCTGCCGTCATAGCTGCCCTGCCCGCCCGGGTTGGTGCCGATCACCGTATAGCTGCCCTCGGGTCCGGCCAGGGCCAGCGCGGGCCATGCCATCACGGCCAACGCCGCTCGTGTCGCATTCATCATCGCAAATTCCCCCACTGATGCGCCATCCTGCACGCAGCGGGCGCACTCGATCAAGGGGATCAGACCACGATCGCGCCCAGGCTGATCGCGCGGGTCACCGCGTGGATCGTGTTCACCGCACCCAGCTTGAGCCGCGCACTCTCGATATAGGTGCGCAGCGTATGCTCCGAGATGGTCAGCGTCTCGGCCACCTGCGCGCGGCTGTAACCCACCGCCAGCAGCGTCATCGCATCCACCTCTCTCGGGCTCAGCGGCTGCCCCGGCTCGCCGGCGCGTTCCGGCTCGAATTCCAGCGCCTTCTGGTTGAAGGCATGGGCGATCAGGATCAGGTCGCGCCGGTGATTGTCGGTAAACCTCGCCCAGGTTTCATCGTCACAATTGTGGCTGGCGGTAAACAGCGCGAATTGGCCGTTGGGGCCACGGATCGGGATCGAATAGCCCTGGTTGCCGACGCCGTATTCGATGCTTTCCGCCTGAAAGGCACGGGCCGGTTTGCCCGACCAGTCCAGCCGCTTCCAGTCCACCGGGTGGAACCGGGTGAAACAGCCGATGACCACGGGATCGACCCGAAGGTATTCTTTTTCGATGTATCGGTCGCGCCAGGCATCCGAATAGGTGCCACAGCCGTATTGTTCGCCCGCCGCGCTAACCCAATGGTAAACAATATGGTCAATCTTGTAGAAATCGCGGAGCTGCTCAGTGCTCTCCTGCAATATGTCGAGGTCCCGCGCCGCCTCCAGCCGGGACAGAATCGTATCGAGCCGCGCTGGCGCAGGTCCGTTCATCCGCCGTCGATCCTTCCACCTTGGATGCCAGCTCGGTCGCGGCCACGAGACGGGTATCGTCAAGTTGCTCCGCGAGAACGGTCAGGCCGTTCTGTTGGGCAAAGCTCCGCAGATCAGCCAGAACATCCAGTATCCAGTCATTATGCATGATGAGCCTCTTAAACGATAGTTAATCTATAGTAAATTCAACCATAACATGCGGAAATTTTTTCGAGTATCCGCACTTTATAACCCCCCAGAAATGGCGGGGTGAGCCATCCGTAACCCCCTGAAATCACTGTAACTGCCATCCAGCCAAAGAAAAACCCGCGAACCGTGGAGTCGATTCGCGGGTGATTGTTTCCGATTTTGGAACGGTTTATTTACCGGCGGCTAGCACCTCTTCGACCGTGCTCAGCCCGGTCTTGGGCGACTGCACCAGCACCGACATGTTGCCCGGCTTGTGCTCGTTTCGCAGCATTTTCATGTGGGCCGCAGGCAGGTCGTTCCAGGCAAAGACCTCGGACATGCAGGGGTCGAGACGCTTCTGCACCATCAGCGCGTTGGCCGCGCTGGCCTGCGCGAGATGGGCAAAGTGGCTGCCCTGCAGGCGCTTCTGATGCATCCACATGTAGCGCACGTCAAAGGTGCAGTTGAACCCGGAGGTGCCGGCACAGATCACCACCATGCCACCCTTCTTGCACACCAGCGTCGAGACCGGAAAGGTCGCCTCGCCGGGATGCTCGAAGACCATGTCCACATTGTTGCCCTTGCCGGTGATGTCCCAGATCGCCTTGCCGAATTTGCGCGCTTCCTTGAACCACTCGGCGTATTCCGGCGAATTGACCGTCGGCAGTTGCCCCCAGCAGTTGAAATCGCGCCGGTTCAGCACGCCCTTGGCACCCAGGCCCATGACGAAATCGCGCTTGCTCTCGTCGCTGATCACGCCGATCGCATTGGCACCCACGGTGTTGGCCAACTGGATCGCATAGGAACCCAGCCCCCCCGATGCCCCCCAGACCAGAACCGTCTGGCCGGGTTTCAGATCGTGCGGTTCATGCCCGAACAGCATCCGGTACGCGGTGGCCAGTGTCAGCGTGTAGCACGCGCTTTCCTCCCACGTCAGATGTTTGGGGCGCGGCATCAGTTGCTGCGCCTGCACCTTGGCGAATTGCGCAAACGACCCGTCCGGTGTTTCATACCCCCAGATGCGTTGCGTGGGCGAATACATCGGGTCGCCGCCATTGCAATGCTCGTCGTCGCCATCGTCCTGGTTGCAATGCACCACCACCTCGTCGCCCACCTTCCAGCGCGTGACCTTGTCCCCCACAGCCCAGACGATGCCCGAGGCGTCGGACCCGGCGATGTGATAGGGTTGCTTGTGCCCGTCGAAGGGGCTGATGGGCTTGCCAAGTGCGGCCCAGACGCCGTTGTAGTTCACGCCCGCCGCCATCACGAGGATCAGCACGTCATGGCTATCGAGTTTCGGCACGTCCACCACCTCGAGCTGCATCGCCGTGTCCGGTTCGCCATGGCGCTCCTGGCGAATCGCCCAAGCGTACATCTGCTTGGGAACATAGCCCAGCGGAGGCAGTTCCCCCATCTCGTACAGGTCTTTTTCAGGTGCGTCATAGGGCGCGATGCCGCCATCCGTGTCCAGGGCCATGAGAACCTCCCATTTCGTGTTTCGCCGCATTGCAGAATCGCGGTCTCAGGCCATGGAATAGGATTCATCGCGCAACAAAGCAATGCCCTTCGGAGGTTTTTTGTAACTTTATGACCCTGCAGTCGCAGAAATCACTGAGCAGCTGCAGCGTGACCGCTATAGAAGTGCGAAATCGAGTTCGCATAGTAGCGCAGCATTTCGGTCGCTTCGGGATGCGCCACCCATCCACGCGGCCCTTCGGTGATCAGGTTTCGCGCCGAGAGCCGCTCGATGGCGCGGCGCGCGCGGTCCACGGGGTCTTCATCCGGTGCCAGCGGCACGACGTCCCCGGCGCGCGCGTGTTCGCTGCGCAACCGCGCGCTCAACTCGTCGGTCGGCAGCGGCCCTTCCGCCTCAAGCATCACCTTGGCCAGCAGCGGCATGTAGAGCAGCGGCATCGCCGCCTCGATCCGCGCCATCAGATCGCCGCCCAGCTCCTCCAGGTCCGGCGTCGGCCCATAGCTGGCCAGGCTCACCGGCCCGCCGAACACCACCGCGGCCGTGCCAAAGGGCCGATAGGTGCCGCGAATCTTCTGCCAGATCATCCTGGCGATGAAGCCCAGCACGACGCTCATCCGGGCCCGGAACTTGCGCTCGCCCCGGCTGTCCGCCTCGATCAGGATGCGATCCTCCAGCACCCTGTCATAGTTGATCGCCACAGGAACAAAGACCACATCCCGGCCCTCGGGCGCGCCCTGCCCCACAACATAGGACAAAAGCCCCAGCCTGGGCGGCTTGAGCGCCCCGTCCAGGCTCAGCCCGCCCTCGGGAAAGATCGCCTGGGTCACGCCGTTTTCCGTGGCCATCTGCACGTAACGTGCCAGCACCTTGCGATACAGCCCGCCGCGCGACTTGCGACTGATGAAATAAGCCCCCATCGACTTGATCAGGCGCGAAAGCGGCCAGACCCGCGCCCATTCGCCCACCGCATAGGACAGCGCCGAGGCCTGGGCGGCCAGCATGGTGACCAGCACATAATCCATGTTGCTGCGGTGGTTCATGATGAACACCACCGTCGCATCCTTTTCGATACGTCCCAGCATCTCGCCATTGCGGCTGCCGGTCTTGATGTCATAGAGCGCATGAGCCAGCCACCGCGCCAGCCGCGTCCCAAGCCCGAAATAGGCGAAAGCACTGAAACTGGGCACGATTTCGCGCGCATAGCGCCGGGCGGTTTCGAAGGCCACATCCTCGCGCACCTGGTTGCGCCTGGCATGTTCCACAATGGCCTGCGTCACCTGCGGGTCATAGACCAGCCGCTGGATCATGTCCGTCCTGCGCGCCAGCTTGAAGGGTTCGATGGGCAGTTGCAGGCGCGTGTTCAGCCGCTCCACCGCGCGTTCCAGCCTGCGGCGGAAAAACCAGCGCACCGACGGAAACAGGAAATGCGAAGCAAAGGTCACGGCGGCAAAAAGCACCAGCAATACCAACAGCCAGATCGGCATTTCCACGGTCGAAAACATGGCGTGGACCATTGCATCAAAGAAAGCCCGGGTAAATATGCCAAGGATGCAGAACATCACCATTTTTCCCGGTATCCCCACGGATCAACGCCGCACCGCCGCTGCCCTGTACTGGCAGGCCTTCGGAGCCAAGCTGGGCCGCGTCATGGGGCCCGATGCCCGCGCGCGTGCGTTTTTCGAGGCCAGCATGGGCAGCGAATTCGCCCTCTCGGCGCTTGGTGCCGACGGGACGCTGCTGGGTATCGCGGGGTTCAAGACAGCCGGGGGCAGCCTCACGGTCGGCACGATGCGCGGCCTTGCGGATGTCTATGGCTGGTTCGGCGCGCTCTGGCGCGGGCTGCTCTTGTCGCTGCTCGAACGCGACCTCGCGCCGGATGTGCTCCTGATGGATGGTATCTGCGTGGCGGCAGAGGCGCGCGGTCAGGGTGTGGGCTCGGCGCTTCTGGAGGCGATCATTGCCGAGGCCCGACAACGCCGTCTCGCCTCGGTGCGCCTCGATGTCATCGACAGCAACCCGCGCGCCCGTGCGCTTTATGAACGCAAGGGGTTCGACGCGCGCAGCACCACGCATCTGGGTCCGCTCAAATGGCTCTTCGGCTTCGATCACGCCACCGAAATGCACCGCAGCATCGGCGATTGATCCGCCGCGCTCAGGTTCCGCGCGCATCAATATTACAAAAGCGGTTGCACGGGCGTAATTTGGTAACTTATGCTGCGCCGCAGCGCCGCCGCCGAGTAGAAGGATTCGTCATGACCCAGATCGAGACCCGCCAGAAAGACCGGCCCTGGCTGATCCGGACCTATGCCGGGCATTCGACCGCCGCGGCCTCGAACGCGCTTTATCGCTCGAACCTGGCCAAGGGTCAGACGGGCCTTTCCGTGGCCTTCGACCTGCCCACGCAAACCGGCTATGACAGCGATCACGTGCTGGCGCGCGGCGAGGTGGGCAAGGTCGGTGTGCCGGTCTGCCATCTGGGCGACATGGCGGCGCTCTTCGACCAGATCCCGCTGGACCAGATGAACACCTCCATGACGATCAATGCCACGGCCCCCTGGCTGCTGGCGCTCTATATCGCCGTGGCCGAAGAACAGGGCGCGGACGTGACCAGGCTGCAAGGCACGGTCCAGAACGACCTGATCAAGGAATACCTGTCGCGCGGCACGTATATCTGCCCGCCCAAGCCCTCGCTCAAGATGATCGGCGACGTGGCCGAATACTGCTACAAGAACGTGCCGAAATGGAACCCGATGAACGTGTGTTCCTACCACCTGCAAGAGGCCGGCGCGACGCCCGAACAGGAACTGGCCTTTGCGCTGGCCACCGCCATCGCGGTACTGGACGAGTTGAGGCCGCGCGTCCCGGCCGAGGATTTCCCGACGCTCGCGGGGCGCATTTCGTTCTTCGTCAACGCGGGCATCCGCTTTGTGACCGAGATGTGCAAGATGCGCGCCTTCGTGGATCTCTGGGATGAAATCCTCGAAGAACGGTATGGCGTCAGCGACCCCAAGATGCGCCGCTTCCGCTATGGCGTGCAGGTGAACTCGCTGGGCCTGACCGAGCAGCAGCCCGAGAACAACGTCTACCGCATCCTGATCGAGATGCTGGCCGTGACCCTGTCAAAGAAGGCCCGCGCCCGCGCCGTGCAGCTGCCCGCCTGGAACGAGGCGCTTGGCCTGCCCCGCCCCTGGGATCAGCAATGGTCGATGCGGATGCAGCAGATTCTGGCCTATGAGACCGACCTGTTGGAATTCGACGACCTTTTCGACGGCAACCCGGCGGTGGATGCACGCGTCGAGGCCCTCCAGGACGGCGCGCGCCACGAGCTGGCCAATCTCGACAGCATGGGCGGCGCCATCGGCGCCATCGACTACATGAAGGCCCGCCTCGTGGACAGCAACGCCCAGCGCCTGGGCCGGATCGAAGCGGGCGAGACCACCGTGGTCGGCGTCAACAAGTTCACCACGACCGAGCCTTCGCCGCTTCAGACCGAGGATGGCGGCATCATGGTCGTGGACCCCGCAGTCGAGGCCGAGCAGGTCGGCCGCCTGAACGACTGGCGCGCCAGCCGCGATGCGAACGCGGTCAAGGAGGCGCTGTCGGAATTGCGCGAGGCCTCGGCCAAGGGCCTCAACATCATGCCCGCCTCGATCAGGGCCGCCCGCGCGGGTGTGACAACCGGCGAATGGGCCGCGCAGATGCGCCAGACCCATGGCGAATACCGTGGCCCCACGGGGGTCTCGGCGAACCCTTCGAACATGACCGAAGGGCTGGATGACATCCGCAACGCGGTGGATGCGGTTTCGGACCGCCTGGGTCGCCGCCTCACCTTTCTCATCGGCAAGCCCGGCCTCGACGGCCACTCGAACGGTGCCGAACAGATCGCCTTCCGGGCCCGCGATTGCGGCATGGACATCAAATACGAGGGCATCCGCCTGACACCCGAGGAGATCGTGCGCGCCGCGCTCGAAGACAAGAGCCACGTGGTTGGCCTCTCCATCCTGTCAGGGTCCCACATCCCGCTGGTCGAGGAACTGATGGAGCGGATGCACGCCGCGGGCCTCGGCGATGTGCCGGTCATCGTGGGTGGCATCATTCCCGACGACGATGCGCAGAGCTTGCGCGAGATGGGCGTGGCGCGGGTCTACACCCCAAAGGATTTCGAGCTGAACACGATCATGATGGACGTGGTCGCGCTGGCCGATCCGCAGGCGGTGGCGGCGGAATAATCCAGGACAGGCCGCGGACAGGGCTGAGGTGCTGCGCCACTATCGTGACTGCGGGGCAGCATGTGTCCCGCCGGAGGGCTGAATGGATCACTTGCGCACCCCGGATGACCGATTTGCGGGCCTGCCGGACTATGACTTCGCGCCGCATTATCTGCATGTTGATGACGGTGGGGGCGGCCAGCTGCGCCTGCACTACGTGGACGAAGGCCCTCGTGACGCGGCACCTGTCCTGCTGCTGCACGGGGAGCCGACATGGTGCTATCTTTACCGTCACATGATCCCGCTGTTTGCGGCTGCGGGGCACAGGGCGGTCGCCCCTGATCTGATCGGATTTGGCCGGTCGGACAAGCCGATCGAGCGCACGGATTACACTTACCAACGACATGTGGACTGGATGGCCGACTGGCTGGGTCAGGTCGATCTGCGGAACATCACACTCGTCTGTCAGGACTGGGGTGGCCTGATCGGGCTACGCCTGCTTGCGCTGATGCCGGACCGGTTTGCCCGCCTGGTGGTCGCCAACACGGCGCTGCCGACCGGGGACAAGCCGATGAACGATGCGTTCCTGTCCTGGCGCGACTATTCGCAATCGGTTCCCCATTTCAATGCCGGACGCATCGTCCATGGCGGAACAACCTCGAAACTGACCGACGCGGAAGTTGCCGCCTACAACGCGCCTTTCCCGGATGCTCGCTATCAGGTCGGCGCACGCCAGTTCCCGGTTCTTGTGCCGATCAGCCCGGACAATCCCGCCTCCACGCCAAACCGCGCGGCGTGGGAGGTGCTGGAACGGCTGCAATTGCCGGTGCTCACGGTCTTCGGCGCGAATGATCGGGTAATGGCGGGGCTGGAAAAGCTGTTTCAGCGCAAGATGCCCGGGGCGAAAGGACAACCCCACCAAATCCTGCCGGACGCGGGACATTTCCTGCAAGAAGACGTGGGTGCGGATCTGGCGCAGGCAACACTGGATTTCATCGCCCGGACCTGATCGATCCGCTGGCCGTCATCCAGACTGGATCGCGTTCAACGGGGGCGTTAGGGTGTCCGAAGCTTGAAAAAGGCCCCAGCCATGTCCGACGCAATCACCATCCGCCGCCTCACCCCTGCCGACGAACCCGCCTGGCGCACGCTCTGGACCGCGTATCTGGAGTTCTACGAGGCCACCGTGCCCGAAGAGGTCTATCAGACCACCTTCGCCCGGCTGCTGTCGGACGATCACCCCGACCAGAACGCCCTGCTGGCCTGTCAGGGCGGCAGCCCCGTGGGCCTCGTTCACTATATCTACCACGCCCATAACTGGCGCGTGGACCAGGTCTGCTATCTTCAGGACCTCTATGCCGACCCGTCCGTGCGGGGCACTGGCGTGGGGCGCAAACTGATCGAAGCGGTCTATGCTGCCGCCGATGCCGATGGCCGCCCGTCCGTCTACTGGATGACGCAGGATTTCAACACCACCGCGCGGCATCTCTATGATCGGATCGCCACCCTCACGCCCTTTATCAAATACGCGCGCTGACCGGTCCTGATACGCGTTCACCTTTCTCGAAATACTCCCGCCGGAGGCAACGGGCCCTCACCAGCCCTTGCCGGCCCTTGCCAAGAGGGCCGCTATTGCGCTGCCTCGCGGGCCAGCAGCTCTTCATAGCTGTAGGATTGCGCGATCTTGCCATCCACGCCCATCCTGTGCCGCCGGTCGGCAAACACACAGCCCGGGCCGCAGACCTGGCTGACCACCATGTCCTCGGTATCGACAAACCACACGCGGCCCGAGGGGGTCGAGACATACCCGTCCACGCCTTCATCCTCGTCCGCCTCGATGTCATTGACCGAAGGCACCTCGGACCAGGCATCCTCGTCAAAGGCCCCGTGGGTGTGCCACGACGCGAATATCTCCAGGCCATTCTCCGGCTTGGGCTGGCATTCGATCGCCGTCCCGCGCACCGGGCGCGTACTGGCCAGCGCGCCTCGCGCATCAAACCCGATATAGCCGCAATACTCGCGATTCTGCGCGATGGAGCGCGGCTGGATCCGGTCCAACAGCGCGGTAACATAGCGCAGCTCATCCGCTTCCTGTGCCCACAGGGGCGTGGCGGCGATCAGCGCAACCGCAGCACAAAGGGGTTTCACGAAGGGCACCTCCGAATTGACCTGTCTTCCTTCTAGAGCGTTTCACCGAAAATCGGCAACACCGGTCTGCACCTTCCGCGAAAACACGCCACAAGGACACGGCACGTCGGCGAAATCTCTTTCCCTGACGCCCGGGCGCGCTAAAAAGACAGTTGTGATGCCCTATCAATGGTCCCCTCCGGCCGGGTCTGCACCGGCAACGCGGCTGTCGCTCTGGCCGCACAGGTCACTGCCGCGGCGCGGCTTTGCGATTTTCATCGTGATCACCTGCGCGATGCTCTGCCTGCCGCTCATGCTGCTCCTGGGCACCAGCGCGCTCTGGGGCCTGCTGCCCTTTCCGGCGCTGGCGGTGGTGGGCGTGTGGGTCGCGCTGCAACGCACCTATCACAGCGGCCGCCTGCGCGAGGTGTTGCATATCGATTCCGACATGGTGCAGCTGACGCGCGTGAACCCGCGCGGCGACACCCAGGCATGGGAATGCAACAGCCACTGGGCACGCGCCTGCCTGCACCCGGTTCGGGGTCCCGTGCCACACTATATCACCCTGCGCGGCAAGGGGCGCGAAGTCGAACTGGGGGCATTTCTGTCCGAGGACGAACGCAAGACGCTCTACGGCGAAGTGCAGTCCGCCCTGTCGGCGGCGCGCCGGCCCTGACACCTGCCGCAACCGGAAAATGCGCATTTTCCGGACCATTTTCCGCGCGGAAAATGACGGCGCGACATTGACAGTCTCTCAGCTCAGCCGATCCTTGATCATCGGGCCGACCACGCCGAAATCCATCTGGCCTGCGTATTTTCCCTTGAGCGCGCCCATGATCCTGCCCATGTCGCGGATCGAACTGGCGCCGGCCTCGGCAATCGCGCTGTCCACGGCGGCATTGACCTCGTCATCGCTCAACTGCTTGGGCAGAAACTCGGTGATCACGGCGATCTCCTCGCGCTCGCGTTCCGCGAGGTCCAGCCGCCCGCCTTCCTCATAGGCCCGCACGCTTTCCTGGCGTTGCTTGACCATCTTGCCGAGGATTGCGAGGATCGCGGCCTCGTCGACGCCTTCGGCGTTGTCACCCCCGCGCGCGGCGATGTCCTGGTCCTTGATCGCGGCATTGATCAGGCGCAATGTCGAGAGCCGCGCCCCCGCCTTGTCCTTCATCGCCTGTTTCAAGGCGGCATTGACCTGTTCACGCAATGTCATGGCACATCTTCCCCGGATTGGTCGAGGCCGCACCTCTACCCAAAACTCGCCCGGCTGTCCACCATCCGTGCGGCCCCTTTCGGCCTTGACCCCGATCGCCCGTCCCCGTAGTTTCGCGCCGATTTTGCACCGCCCATTTGCCCTCCGGAGAACGCGCATGGCTTCCTCGCCCCAGTCCCGCCCGACGGCCTGCCTGGCCCTCGCCGACGGGTCGCTCTTCTACGGATACGGCTTCGGGGCAGAGGGCGATACGACCGCCGAACTGTGCTTCAACACCGCCATGACCGGCTACCAGGAGATCATGACCGACCCCTCCTATGCCGGACAGATCGTGACCTTCACCTTCCCGCATATCGGCAATACCGGCGTCAATCCCGACGATGACGAAACCGCCGATCCGGTGGCCGAAGGCATGGTGGTCAAATGGGACCCCACCGAGCCCTCGAACTGGCGCTCGACCGAACGGCTGACCGACTGGCTCGCGCGGCGCGGACGCATCGCCATCGGCGGCGTGGACACGCGCCGCCTGACCCGTGCGATCCGCCAGCAGGGCGCGCCGCATGTGGCACTCAGCCATGACCCTTCGGGCAATTTCGACGTCGAAGCGCTGATTGCCCGCGCCCGCGCCTTTTCCGGGCTCGAAGGGCTGGATCTCGCCAGGGACGTGACCTGCGCACAGAGCTATCGCTGGGACGAGATGCGCTGGGCCTGGCCCGAAGGCTACACACGCCAGACCGAGCCGCGGCACAAGGTCGTGGCCGTGGACTACGGTGCCAAGCGCAACATCCTGCGCTGTCTCGCCTCGGCGGGCTGCGACGTGACCGTGCTGCCTGCCACCGCGACCGCCGACGAGGTGCTGGCGCATGAGCCCGATGGGGTGTTCCTGTCCAACGGTCCCGGCGACCCGGCGGCCACGGGTGAATATGCCGTGCCGATGATCAAGGGCATTCTCGACGCGGGAAAACCCCTTTTCGGCATCTGCCTCGGGCACCAGATGCTGGCCCTGGCGCTGGGCGCCCGGACCATCAAGATGAACCACGGCCACCATGGCGCAAACCATCCCGTCAAGGACATGGACACCGGCAAGGTCGAGATCACCTCGATGAACCACGGCTTTGCGGTGGACAGCCAGACCCTGCCCAAGGGCGTGATCGAAACGCATGTGTCGCTCTTCGATGGCTCCAACTGCGGGATTCGCGTCGCCGATCGCCCGGTTTTTTCCGTGCAGCACCACCCCGAGGCCAGTCCCGGCCCGCAGGACAGTTTCTATCTGTTCGAGCGCTTTGCCGCGTCGATGGCGGGCTGAGGCGCGCCGGGGAAAACTTACCCTTTGTTAAGGGTTTGTTTACACATCGTTAACCGTATTGAAAGAAACTGCTCGACGGGAAGGACCGCGAGGACTTTATTTTCATGGGCATGTCGGAGCTGCGTCAGCTCGACGCACGGTTTCTGAAATCCGCCGGACGCCTGGGTGACACCGGGAGCGTTCTGGTGCGCGCGGGCACGATCAGCCGCACGGATGCGGCCCTGGCCCAGATGGTGGGACGCCATTGCGACGCTTCCATTGACCGTATCCTGCAGTCCGAAGGGCTGGCCGGAACGCGTGACATCCTGGCCGCGAGGGCCCGCGCCCTGCGCCTGCCGCATGTCGGTGCGGACACGCTGACCCGCGACACGCAGCCTGCGGGCAACGTCGACCCGCGCGCCTATCTGCGCAACCGCGTCGCCCCGCTCACCGATCCCAACGGCATTCGCACGCTCGCGTGTTCCGACCCGGCCCGCGCCCGCTCCTTCCGCGCCTCCCTGCCGGGGGACATGGCCACGCTGCCCTTCACGATCGCGCCCGAGGCCGACATCCAGACCGCTGTCGCCAACAGGAATCGCGCCGTACTGACCCAGGCCGCGCAGGCCCGCGTCGATGCCTCCGAAAGCTGCCGCACCTGGTCCGCCACGCCCCATCGCAGGCTGGCCATGGCGCTGGCTTTCCTTGCGTCCTGCCTTGTGGTGACGCTGATGTTTCCTGCGGTCGTGTTCGGCGTCTTCACCGCCTGGGCGGCGTTCACCCTGCTGGTGTCGGCCGCGTTCAAGGCCGCGGCCTTCACCGCGCGGATCATGGCCGGCGACCCGGTCGAAGGCCCGCCGCCCGAGGCCGGCACGGTCAAACTGCCCAAGGTCTCGGTGCTGGTGCCGCTTTTCCGCGAGACCGAGATCGCCCATGCCCTGATCACCCGGCTCAGCCGCCTTACCTATCCCAAATGCCTGCTCGACGTGGTCCTGGTGCTCGAAGAAGAGGACGAGCTGACCCAGAAGACCCTCGCCGGGATCGACCTGCCGCCCTGGATGCGCGCCGTGGTTGTGCCCGACGGTCAGCCCCGGACGAAACCCCGCGCGATGAACTATGCGCTCGATTTCTGCGAGGGCGACATCATCGGCATTTTCGATGCCGAGGACGCGCCCGACCCCGATCAGATCACCATGGTCGCGCGCCGGTTCCAGCAGGCCGCGCCGGATGTGGCCTGCCTTCAGGGCATTCTTGACTACTACAACCCGCGCCAGAACTGGCTGGCGCGCTGCTTCACCATCGAATACGCCACCTGGTTCCGCACCATGCTGCCGGGGCTGGCGCGGCTGGGTTTTGCCATCCCGCTGGGCGGCACCACGCTCTATTTCCGCCGCGACGTGCTTGAGGAGCTGGGCGGCTGGGACGCACATAACGTGACCGAGGATGCCGATCTGGGCTTCCGGCTGGCGCGGCACGGGTACCGCACGGAAATCATCGGCACGGTGACAGGCGAAGAGGCCAATTGCCGCCTCTGGCCTTGGGTCAAGCAACGCTCGCGCTGGCTCAAGGGATACATGACCACCTATCTGGTGCATATGCGAAGGCCCGGGCTTTTGTTGCGACAGCTGGGGGCGTGGAAATTCCTCGGCTTCCAGGCGCATTTCCTCACCGCGCTGTCGCAATTCTTTCTCGCGCCGTTCCTGTGGTCCTTCTGGCTGGTGCTGTTCGGGCTGCCGCATCCACTGGACCCGGTGCTGCCGCGCGAGGTGCTGCTGTTCGTGGGCAAGCTCTTTTTGGCCATCGAGGTGATCAACATCTCGATCAACGCCTTTTCCGTATCGGGCCGGTTCCACCGGCACCTGATCATCTGGGCCCCCACGATGCACTTCTATGCCCCGCTGGGGACCATCGCGGCCTACAAGGCGCTGTATGAAATGGTCTTTGCGCCCTTCTTCTGGGACAAGACGAGCCACGGCCATTCTCTGGCCACCACCGGGACCGGGGACGTCACCTCAAAGGGTGCTGTCGACCTCACCCGAATCCAGCTTGAGGCGCGTCACAAACGCTTTTGAGATGTGGGACTTGAGCGCGGCATAGGCGCGGTCGGTGTCGCGCGTCTCGATGGCGCTGACGATCTCGTCATGCTCGGCCAGAGCATCCTCATCGCGCCCCACCGCCGCCAGCGAGGTGGTGGCCATCAGCGCCATGGAGCGATGCACGAGGTCCAGTTGCTGCACCAGGAACCGGTTGTGCGAAGCCAGGTGGATCTGCTTGTGAAACCGCCGGTTCGCGCGCGCCAGAGCCGACGGGTTGCCGATCAGGCTGCGGTCGTGCTCGACCATGTCACGCAGCACGCGCACCTCTTCATCCGTGGCATGGCGCGCGGCCAGCGACGCCGCCAGACCCTCGAGCTCGGCGCGCACCACATAAAGCTCGGCCAGCTGGTTGTGATCCAGCGACGCCACGATCAGAGACCGCCCGTCCCGGGTCAGAAGCGACTGGGTCTCGAGCCGCTGCAACGCCTCGCGGATGGGCGTGCGCGACACGCCGAACTTCTCGGCCAGGTCGCTTTCCACCAGCCGGTCCCCGGGCTTGTAATCGCCCATGTCGATCGCTTCGAGGATAAGCGTATAGGCGTCCTTCTGGACCGGTTTCATCGCGTGTTTCCTGAAAATGGCATTCCTGCGCGCCAGACTACGCAGCGCGGGGCGCGGCAATCAAGCATGAAGCACGCGCGTGCGCTTTCCGTGACGGCTTTCGCCGGGTTGCGGGGCAATCGGGGGGGCGCCTGTGGGAATTTCCACAGCACACGTTTCCATTTCGACGCAAACCGCCCATCCTGCGCCCATGCCCAGGGACCGATTCGCCCACGTCACACAGTGGGTCTTTGACCTCGACAACACGCTCTACCCGCCTTCCGTGCGGCTCTTCGACCAGATCGAGGCGCGCATGGTGCGGTTTGTCATGGATCTGCTGGGCGTGACCCGGGCCGAGGCCGATCGCCTGCGCCGCCAATACTGGCGCGAACATGGCACTACGCTGGCCGGGCTGATGCAGGAACACGACATGCCGCCCCAGCGGTTCCTGAAGGACGTGCACGACATCTGCTTTGCCGCGCTGACGCCCGACCCCGCGTTGCGCGCGGCCATCGCCAACCTGCCCGGCCGGACCATCGTCTATACCAATGGCTCTGCCCCCTATGCCGCCCGCGTGCTCGAAGGGCGCGGGCTGGGCGGGCTCTTTGATGCGGTCTACGGTGTGGAACATGCAGGTTTCGTCCCAAAGCCGCACGAGGCGGCCTTCTCCCGGGTCTTTGCCACCGACGGTGTGCGCCCGGACCGCGCGGCCATGTTCGAGGACGAGGCGCGCAACCTCGCGGTGCCCCACGCGCTGGGGATGCGCACCGTGCATGTGGCACCGCAGGCCGAACCGGCCACTCATGTGCATCACCACACCGACGACCTGACCGCCTTCCTCGACCGGATTGCGTGATCCCCCATGCGGCAATTCGCGCATGGCACGCGCGCAGGCGGCGCCTAGATCAGGGAAGATGCGCCTGTCACCCGAACGGAGATGATCATGACCCTGACCGACACCGCCCCACGGGCGGCCACACCCCAAACCCGCCCGCGCTCGGGCGAGGCCGCCATCGTTGCCCGTATCGTGATCTGCGTCGCGCTGCTGCTTCTGGCCTGGGGGCTGGCCGTTGCGACATGGGGCCTGCCGGCGCTCTACCTGCCCGCGCTGGCGATGGTTCCTGTCATCTTCACGGGCATGATGATCTTTCTCTGGGGCTGAGACCGGGTCTGGCCCCCGCGCCGCGCCCGGTCTATGCTGCGCGCGCAAAGGGAGAGGTGGCATGAGCGGCTTTGACCATGACATCGTGGTGTCCGGCGGCGGCGTGGCGGGACTCACCGCCGCGGCGGTCTTTGGCGCGGCGGGCTTTGACACGCTGATCGTCGACCCCGCCCCCCCGATCACCGAACGCGACGCGCCCGGTGCCGACCTGCGCAGCACCGCTTTCCTGCAACCGGCCCGCGAGGTGCTTGACCAGGCCGGGCTCTGGGCGCGCCTGGCACCCCACGCCGCCCCCCTGCAGGTCATGCGCATCGTGGACGCGGGCGGCGTAGAGCCCGAGCCGCGCGTGACCCGCGATTTCGACGCCTCCGACATTTCCGACCTGCCCTTCGGCTGGAACCTGCCCAACTGGCTCCTGCGGCGCGAGACGGTGGCGCATCTCGACACGCTGCCCAATGTCACCTTCCGCCCCGGCACTGGCACCACCTCGCTTTTCACCCGTGAGACCGGCGCGCGCGTGGGTCTGACCGACGGCACCCGTCTGCGCACCCGCCTGGTGGTGGCCGCCGACGGGCGCGGCTCGCCCATGCGCGAGGCCGCCGGGATCGACGTGAAAACCACCCGCTACGGGCAAAAGGCGCTGGCCTTTGCCGTGACCCACCCGATCCCGCACGGAAACGTCTCGACCGAAATCCACCGCTCCGGCGGGCCGTTTACCCTGGTGCCGCTGCCCGATCACGAGGGGATGCCCTCGTCGGCGGTGGTCTGGATGGACGAAGGCCCGAAGGTTTTGCGTCGCGCGGCGCTGGACACGGACGCGTTCGAGGCCGAGATGAATGCGCGCTCCTGCCTGCTCTTCGGGCCACTCAAACTGGCCTCGCGCCGGACAACCTGGCCGATCATCAGCCAGGTCGCCGCGCGCATGTCGGGCGAAAGACTGGCCCTTGTGGCCGAGGCCGCCCATGTGGTCCCGCCCATCGGCGCGCAGGGGCTGAACATGTCGCTGGGCGACCTGCGCGTGTTGCGTGATCTGGTGCAGGCCAACCCCGACCGCCTGGGAGACCGGCAGATGCTGGATGCCTATCATCGCGCGCGTCATGCCGAGGTGACGATCCGCGTAACCGGCATCGATCTTCTGAACCGCGCCTCAATGCTCAGCGCGCAACCCCTGCGCGACGCCCGCGCCAGGGCGCTCGATGCGCTCTACGCCATGGCGCCGGTGCGCAAGACGCTGATGCAGATGGGGCTCGGGGTGCGATAGGGCATGGAACGCGTCATCGGGCTGGCCCGGGGGCATTGGCAACTCGCCGGTCTGACCCTGCTCATCGTCGCCCTCTGGCAGACCCCCGTCCTCTTGCCGCTGCGCATCCTGGTCGTGTTCTTCCACGAGCTGTCGCACGCCGTGGCCACCATCGCCACCGGCGGCACGGTCGTTGCCATGGGCATCAACGCCATGGAAGGCGGGCAGGTCACCTCGCTTGGCGGCAACCGGTTTCTTGCACTCAGCGCCGGCTATACCGGCTCGCTCCTGATCGGTGTGGCGCTGGTCGTGCTGGCGGTCCGTACGAGCTGGGACAGGCTGACCGTCGGGCTGCTGGGGGTGATCATGCTGCTGGTTGCCGCGGCCTATCTGCGCGATGCCTTCGCGCTTGCCTTTACCGGCGCGACCGGCGCCGCGCTTGTGCTCTGCGCCTATGCCTTGCCGCGGGACGTGAATGACCTGATCCTTCGGGTGATCGGCCTGACCAGCATGATCTATGCCCCGCTCGACATCATCAGCGACACGATCACCCGGCCGCATCTTCGCTCGGACGCGCGGATGCTGGCCGAGGAATTCGGCGGCACGGCCCTGATCTGGGGCTGGCTCTGGCTGCTGATCAGCCTCGGTGTGATTGTCCTGACCCTGCGCCGCGGCCTTGGCCCCGACAGCAATATCCGCCTGCCCCTGCGGCGCGGCTAAAACACCTTGTCCAGCACCGTCTTCAAGCGTCCCAGCGCCGCGTCCACATCATAGAGTTTGTCGAGACCGAACAGACCCAGCCGGAAGGTGCGGAACCCCTCGGGCTCGTTGCATTGCAAGGGCACCCCGGCCGCGATCTGCATCCCCTGCGCGGCGAATTTCCGGCCGTTCTGGATGTCGGGATCGTCGGTGTAGCTCACCACCACGCCCGGCGCGCCGAACCCGTCGGCGGCCACCGACCGGATGCCCCTCCCGGCCAGCATCGCCCGTACGCCATTGCCCAGCGCCCATTGCGCGTCACGCAGGCGGTCAAACCCGAAATCGCGCGTCTCCACCATCGTATCACGGAACGCGCGCAGCGCATCCGTGGGCATGGTCGCATGATAGGCATGGCCGCCGTTTTCATAGGCCAACATGATCTGGTGCCATTTCCGCAGATCGAGGGCGAAGGACTCCGATGTGGTCTCCTCCAGCCGCGCCACCGCTCGCCCGGACATCATCACCAGCCCGGCGGAAGGCGAGGCCGACCAGCCCTTTTGCGGGGCCGAGATCAGCACGTCGACGCCCGTGGCCTTCATGTCGATCCAGGCACAGCCGGAAGCGATGCAATCCAGCACCATCAGCGCACCCACCTCATGCGCCGCCGCCGCCAGTTCCGTGACATAGTCTTCGGGCAGGATCAGCCCGGCGGAGGTTTCCACATGCGGGGCAAAGACCACATCGGGCTTCACCTCGCGGATTTTGGCGGTCACCTCCTCGATGGGCGCGGGCGCAAAGGCGGCGGTCACGTCATTTCCGGCCTGGCGCGCCATGCAGACCGTGGTGTCGGCGGCAAAGCCCCCGGCCTCGAAAATCTGCGTCCAGCGGTAGGAAAACCACCCGTTGCGCACGATCAGCGCATGGGCATCGTTGCCGAACTGCCGTGCCACAGCCTCCATCGCGTAAGAGCCGCCACCGGGGACCAGCGCCACCGCATCGGCCTTGTAGACATCCTTCAACATGCCGGAAATGTCGCGCATGACCTGCTGGAAACTGGCGCTCATATGGTTCAGCGAACGATCGGTGAAGACCACCGAATATTCCAAGAGGCCATCGGGATCGACATGCGGAAGAAGGGCGGTCATGGGCAGTCTCCTGTTGCGGTGTCCCTTGCATAGCAGGCGAGAGGGGCTCACGCACGGGTTTCGCGCCAGGATCGCCATGGTTTTCGACAGATCAGGCCGCGTCGTTGCGCGCATCGGAAACCCTGCACGCGCATCCGCGCCACATCCCGCATCCACCAAACCCGGCATTCAAGATATGTCTTATAAGACATGTCAAAAGTCGTGAGATTTCCGTCATCGGACCAATCAAAGGATCCCCAAGACATTGATATTATGTAAGGCCTTCGCCCCCGGCGCCTCGCCACCTCGCCAAACCCACCGTTCAAGACATGTCATATAGGACATGTCTTGATTGCCATGCCTATCCGATCGGCCCTGGCCTGCGCTCTTCGCTCAGCAGGACATTGGCCTCCACATCGCCAACCCCGGGCAGGGTCATGATCCGCCGCCTGAGCACCCGCTCGAAATCCGGAATGTCGCGCGCCACGACCCGCAGGCGATAGTCATAGACCCCCAGAATATGCTCCACCGTCTGCACCTCCGGGATCGCACTCACCGCGCGTTCGAAATCCTCCAGACTGACCCGGCCCTTGGTGGCCAGCTTCACCCCCAGGAACACCGTGACGCCAAAGCCCAGCTTTTCGGCGTCCAGTTCCAGCCGCCGCCCCGCGATCACGCCCGCCTCCTCCAGCCGCCGGATGCGCCGCCAGGCGGCAGGCTGCGACAGACCCAGCGCGCGCGCCACGGCACTTGCGCTCTGCGTGGCATCCTGCACCAGTATCCGTAAAATCCGCCGATCCGTCGTATCAAGCTCGATCATAGCGGCAACACCTCGTCCGACTTGATCCGCGCCACATGCATCAGCGCCTCTATGTCGGCCATATGCGGCAGGGTCAGGATCGCCTCGCGATATATCTGCTGATAATGCGCCATGTCCCGCGCGATCACCGAGAGCCGCAGATCGACCCGGCCCAGAAAGGTCTGAAGCTCGACCACCTCCGGCACCTGCCGCGCGGCGACCGTGAATTCGTCAAAGGCGCGCACCTGCGTCTTGTCCAGCGTGACACGCAGGCTGACCTCCACCTCATAGCCAAGGGCGCGCCAGTCGATCACCGCCCGCACGGCCCGGATCACGCCCTTGTCCCGCAGGACACCCAGCCGCCGCGCACAGGTCGCCGGCGTCACGCCTGCGCGCTCGGCCAGTTCCGCAGGCCCCAGCCCGGGGTCATATTGATACTGGCGCAGGAGTCGCCGATCGACATCATCCAGCATGAAATTTCCAATATTTCTTATTATTGATTATAAATACTCGGAATTTTCTCCATATCAACTCGATAATGCCGCGAAATTCGGCTGACACACGTTACATTCCCCCTCAAACAACCCCATCGGAGGACACCAAAATGCGCGTCTATTACGACCGTGACTGCGACATCAACCTGATCAAGGACATGAAAGTGGCCATCCTGGGCTATGGCTCCCAGGGTCACGCCCATGCCCTGAACCTGCGCGACAGCGGCGCGAAAAACGTGGTCGTGGCCCTGCGCGACGGCTCCCCGTCGGCGAAAAAGGCCGAAGCCGAGGGCCTCAAGGTCATGGAAATCGCCGAGGCCGCAGCCTGGGCCGATCTGATCATGTTCACCATGCCCGACGAACTTCAGGCCGAGACCTACCGCAAATATGTGCATGACAACCTGCGCGACGGCGCCGCCATCGCCTTCGCCCACGGGCTGAACGTGCATTTCGGCCTGATCGAGCCCAAGCCGGGCGTCGACGTGATCATGATGGCCCCCAAGGGTCCCGGCCACACCGTGCGCGGCGAATATGTCAAGGGCGGCGGTGTGCCCTGCCTCGTGGCGGTGGACAATGACGCCTCCGGCAAGGCGCTGGAGATCGGGCTCAGCTATTGCTCGGCCATCGGCGGCGGGCGCTCGGGCATCATCGAGACCAACTTCCGCGAGGAATGCGAAACCGACCTCTTCGGCGAACAGGCGGTTCTGTGCGGCGGCCTGGTGGAATTGATCCGCTGCGGCTTCGAGACGCTGGTCGAGGCGGGTTACGCGCCGGAAATGGCCTATTTCGAATGCCTGCACGAGGTGAAACTGATCGTCGACCTGATCTACGAAGGCGGCATCGCCAACATGAACTACTCGATCTCGAACACGGCCGAGTATGGCGAATATGTCAGCGGCCCGCGCGTCCTTCCCTATGAGCGGACCAAGGCCGAGATGAAGGCGATCCTGCGCGACATCCAGACCGGCAAATTCGTGCGCGACTTCATGCAGGAAAACGCCGTGGGCCAGCCTTCGTTCAAGGCCACCCGCCGCCTGAATGACGAGCACATGATCGAGGAAACAGGCAAGAAACTCCGCGACATGATGCCGTGGATTTCGGCAGGCAAGCTTGTGGACCAGGCCAAGAACTGATCCAAACGTCGCAACAGTCGGCAAAGGGCGCCCGGCAATGCGGGCGCCCTTTGTCGTTGTCACAGGAGACAGCCATGACCATCCGCCCTGTCAACTGGCTCAAGCTCGCCTTTCTGGGCGTGATCTGGGGCGCGTCCTTCATGGGCGTGGAGGTGGCGCTGCGCGGCGTGGGCCCACTGTTTCTGGTGGCCACGCGCATTACCCTTGGCGCGGTCTTCCTGCTGATCCTCGCCTATATTCGCGGCGTGGGCCTGCCGCCCCGGAGCGGCGAAAACGCAGGGAAAGTCTGGGCCAGCGTGCTGATCATGGCGCTGTTCACCAATGCCATCCCGTTTTTCCTGCTGTCCTGGGGGCAGCTCTATGTCGCCTCGGGCTTTGCCGGTGTCAGCATGGCCGTGGTGCCGCTTTTCGTTCTGCCCCTGGCGCATGTCCTGGTACCCGGCGAGGTCATGACGACGCGCCGCACCGTCGGTTTTGTCATCGGCACCATCGGCGTCGGCGTACTGATCGGACCGCAGGCATTCACCTCGACAGGCAGCGATTTCGAACTTCTGGCGCGGCTCGCCTGCGTGGCGGCGGCCAGCTGCTATGCCATCGGCTCGATCACCACGCGGCTTTGCCCCTCGGTCGACATGCTCTCGCTGTCGGCCGCCGCCCTGTCGGTCGCTGCTGTGATCTTCACGCCCTACGCGCTCTGGGCCGAAGGCTGGCCCGACACCATACCCACCGCGAGCCTGCTGGCCCTGCTTTACCTGGGCATCCTGCCCACCGGCATCGCCCAGTTGATCCTGGTCCAGATCATCCGCGACGCGGGCCCCGTCTTCATGAGCCTGGTGAATTACCAGGTACCGGTCTGGTCTGTGATCCTGGGCACACTGGTGCTGGGCGAAGCACTGCCGCCCACGCTCCTCTGGGCGCTGGGGCTGATCCTTCTCGGCGTGGCCCTCAGCCAGCTTGGCGCGCTCCGCCGCCTGTTCTCGGAACGTGCCAAAAGGAGGTGAGGTCCGGATTCTCGAGTATTTTCAAAAAGATGAAGCCACATGAACTTCATCTTTCCAGAAATACTCACTCCCCGTTGCCGCCCCCCACAGCGCCAGGGCGGCGCGCGTCTCGTCGACATCATGCACCCGGAGCACCTGCACGCCCTGCGCCACCCCGGCCAGCGCCACCGCAATGGACCCCGGCGCGCGCTCGGCGGCGGTCCCGACGCCGCTGATGTCACCGATGAAGCGCTTGCGCGAGGCCCCCAGCAGGATCGGGCAGCCAAGCCCGTGAAAAAGCGACAGGGTCTGCAACAGCGTCAGATTGTGCGCGCGCGTCTTGCCAAAGCCGATGCCCGGGTCCGTGATGATCCGCGCGCGCGGGATGCCGATGGCTTCCAGCGCGAGGATCCGATCCTCGAGATAGTCGTAGATGTCCAGCGCCACATGGTCGTATCGCGGGTCCTTCTGCATGATCTCCGGCGTGCCCTGGGCGTGCATCACGCAGACCGGCAGGCCCGCCTCGGCGCAGAACGGTGCGAGGTCGGGATCAAAGGTGAACCCCGCAACGTCATTGACCAGGCTCGCCCCAGCCTCGTGGGCGGCACGCGCCACGGATGCCTTGCGGGTGTCGATGGAGACCGGGACGGAGCGGGCCGCGCAGATCGCGGCGATCACCGGGGCGGTGCGGGAAATCTCCTGATCCACGGGCACTTCCGTTGCACCGGGCCGGGTGGACTCGCCGCCCACATCGACGATCACTGCACCCTCGGCGACCATCTGAAGCGTCCGCGCCAGCGCCGCCTCGGGCGCGAAGTGCTGCCCGCCATCCGAGAAACTGTCCGGCGTGACATTGAGAATACCCATGATCCGCGGCGCATCGAAGGACAGGCCCGCGATGCCCTCCCGTCCCGCGGTCAGCCGGGTCAGAACCGCCTCCGGAACCTCTCGCGCGGGGATCAGCCGCGGCGGCGCGTCCCGGCGGATTTCTTCAACCGTATCGAACCAGCACCACCCGCCCGCAAGCGGCAGCGCGCCCTCGGTCCGGACGTGATCATACCGGGCAATGGGGCGGTAATAGGTCGAACTCATCTCACACCCGTCCCGGGCCTGACCCGGGACCTCCTTGCCAAAGGTCGGGCCCCGGATCAGGTCCGGGGCACGTTGGAACTACAGCCCCGATTGCGCGATGTCCTGCACCAGCACCGTCACAGGCGACGCG
>Ga0316205_10001627_pt1 | contig 27080 bp, 24 predicted proteins | sample 3monthpyrite_MG_FD_204941 | JGI IMG/M metagenome (GOLD analysis project Ga0316205, IMG submission 204941) | Microbial mat bacterial communities from mineral coupon in-situ incubated in ocean water Damariscotta River, Maine, United States -... | ecosystem: Environmental > Aquatic > Marine >... | reverse complement strand
GACCCTGATAGTCCTCCGAATGATACTGTCAGTGAAACAGATTTAACATCTTTAGCTAATGCTATTGACGAAGCCCTACAAAATGATTTTGGTAATGTAGAAAGAGCGGTTAGAGATTCGATAAAATCAGAGGATGAAAATTCAACTCGAAATATTGACGCTATCGAAAATGGAACGAGCGATATTGCTGATAGCATTGATAGCTTAGCTGACAGTTTAGGCAATGATGGTCCTTGTGACCCAAGTCAGGCTAATTATCATACATGCTTGGATAATCCTTTAACGCCCTTACCTGACCATGTGGAATCCCCAGATTCATTTGAAGATTCCAATACTACTTTTAAAAGCCGCCTTGACAACGTGCCATTAGTATTGGCTTTTGACGGAATTTCTTCAATGATGAGTTTCGAAAATGCAGTTTGCCCTAATTTTGAAATGGATCTACCAGAGCCTATAAACGAAAATATTTCAACTCAAATACATTGTGAGTTATATGATTCAATATCAGGGATACTATCAGCAGTAATGATAATTATCTGGACATTTTTAGGATTTAGAATTTTTGCGAGTGCTTAATTATGGCTGAGAATACATGTGAATGGTATGACCCTTCTTGTGCTTTGGATTGGATTGGGGAAGAACTACAATCCTTTTCACTTTGGGTATGGGATGGTGTTTTAGACGGTGGTGTCAGTTTGCTTGAGGCAATTCCAGTTCCGGATTTCCTGACTAATATTGGAACGCAAACTTTGCCAGCAGGATTATCATGGGCTGCTAGCGCATTTGAATTAAATATCGGAATGACTATTGTTGTTTCGGCTTATACTGCGCGTTTCATTTTACGGCGCATACCGGTAATTGGATAATGACAATCGCAGCTTACACCGGATTGCCCGGACATGGTAAAAGTTATGGCGTTGTTGAAAACGTAATTATTCCGGCCTTGAAAGCAAAGCGAGAAGTGTTTACCAATATCCCAATGAATGCGTTGGAATGTAGAAATCAATTCGGAATGGCTCCTATTCAATTTTCTACTCAAGACATCATTGAAAATGAGAGTTGGTGGGCTGAGGAATTTAATGCCGGTGCATTGATTGTGATTGATGAACTTTGGCGCTTATGGCCAGCAGGATTAAAGGCAAATAATGTACGAGAGGCTGATAAAGCATTTCTTGCTGAGCATCGTCATTTGGTAGGTGAAAATGGTATTTCCACAGAAATCATTTTTGTTACACAGGATTTATCTCAAATTTCCGCTTTTGCGCGAGCGTTAGTTGAGAACACCTTTAGAGTTACAAAATTATCAAAACTTGGAATGAGCAATAAATTTAGAGTTGATATTTATTTTGGTGCCGTTACTGGAGCTTCTCCACCGAAAAGCAAAAGAGAGCGGGAGATTTATGGCAAATTTAAGAGCGATGTATTTAGGCTATATAAATCGCATACCAAGAGCGAAACGGGCGAGGCAGGAAACGAAGATAGGACGGACAATCGCTTTAACATATTAAAGGGAAATGGATTTAAGTTCGGGATTGTTTTGATTGCAGCCTTAATTTTTACTGCGTGGAAAGGAAGTGATAAATTGACGGGTTATTACAAGGGAAATCAAAACAAAACTCTAAAACAAGTTGAAAAAGCATCGATTAAAAAAAACATTAGGACGAAGCCGCGTAAGAAAGTATTTCGCTTTCTTGCAGACGCTGAAGGAATCTATATAAGTTATAACAATGGAATATGGCCGAAAATTGATTATCATTACAAGGTTGTATTTGATAATAGCCAGTCTGATTTTACATACTCTGAAATGCAACGATTGGGTTATGAGCTTGAGCCAATAAATCAATGTATGGTTAAAATAAAAGGCCCCGATTATGAAGGATTCGCTATGTGTGAACGACCCAAAGAAAATACCGGATGGATTGAGGATTTAGCAGACACATCTGGATCACCAGTTAATTAGCAATAGACCATCAGTTTTTGAGAGTCTATTGCGAGCGGAGCGACCAACAGACTCTCAAAAATTATCATCGTGCTATAATGGTTAGCGAGGTCTACTGTTTAGTATTACCGAGGAATTAATAATGGAGTTTTTAGTTTTATTTGGTATTGTTATTATCGTGATAGTTTTCGCAATTGCTAATAGCGCAAATGCAAAGTCTAAAGCACAATTATCAGGCAATGAAGGAATCGAATCTGCTGATGAGGTAGAAATAGTACCTGATATAGAATCGCAGGAAATGGATATTGTCCAATATACCTTTTTTGAAGACCCAGATAATTTTTAAGAGGCTTTTATGAGTACGTTTATATTATTTGGTTTGATTTTAATATTTTTAGCATGGATCAAATTTCTAGAGAAGAAAACGGAAAAGTAGTTTTCTAGCTTTTATATTCTCTACTGACTCAAAATAAACAGCACTCGTTTCGCATGCGAAACGACATATCTTAAGAATCAAACCTTACTTGTTGTCATGTTAGTTAAGAGTTACCATAGGACGACTGATACAGTGCGTCAGCACAGGACATCTGTGAAACATATATCATTACGTCAATAATGATTATCTTAGAAACCGCCCTCCGGCGGTTTTTATACCTTCAAAGTGCGAAAAAATAATTACTAATTAATTTTCCAAAAATAGTCAGCAATAATCCTACTGTAAAAAACACCGGAAATATCCAATTAGCAAACACATAAAGAATAGATAATTTTTGTTGAATATGTTTATTCTTCTTTAGGCCACTAGACTCTCTATCAGTTTCGATATCGGCAATTTTGAATCTAAGAATTAAGGACAAAATAAGTCCTGTGAGGAGCAAGACTAAGCCAACTATATTATGATTATCGTTAAAAGCATCATGGAGCATATTTATTCCTCTGACCTTTCATTTATTTGTGTAGAACACATCATTGGTTGTTCAATAATTGCTTCGTGTTGGTTGCTCGGTTTCATAGGTTTAGGTTTGCATCCATAGCTACTAACAGTATTACTTGAAACACCGCTGAGAACAACTGCGGCGAGGAGTGCTTTTGAAATGCTACTTTGACGGTCGCTCATAATATATTTCCTTTTATAAATTTTGTGGCAAATTCCACTTTTCTTTTTTATCAAGAAAATGGACATTTCGAAACCTGCAAAACCAATGAAATGACCTGCATTTTTGACGAAATAGCCTGCAAAATTAATTTAATATCTGCAAAACCAATAATATTTATGACTAAATCTTTGATATTTCAAGATAAAAACAATCAAACGATTATTTTCTATTTTTTATGAAATAAGACATTAAAATGCCCGTTTCGCATGCGAAACGAGATTGCAGTGGAGACTGTACCGATTTGAACAGCCTGCCGGAATCACCTGAACCTCTCTCTGTAAATTTGATTTGTATTTTTGGAGAAAGCTTCGCGACATCTCAAGTTGAAGGTATAGCAGGCAATAAAGACCAAGATAATTTTGAGTGTGTTTTTACGCTTAAATTCGGCGAATGGTTAAATGCTTTATTCGTTTGGATAGTCCAAGACTGGATCACCTATATGCTCGAGCCATAAACTTACATCTTCTTTGAAATACTCATAGTTTTTGTCACCACACTTCATAGAAGATGAATCTGACTCCATGAATTTCTCTAATATATTTTGAAGCTGCTCAACTGTTGAGCATCGATGACTTAAAGCGTCAGCCGTTGGCCCCCACGTTTTCCCGAATTTAAGAAAATATACTTCATGTATGGCAAACTCCTCTACACCATTTTCTTTAGTGTGCTTTATAATTTGCGGTCTCCAGTATGATTCGGGTATATCACTCATATTTTTGTCATTTGATGTCAAGTTTGGCAGATGGTGACAGGTGCGAAGTGACTGTTAGCAACCTGTAACAACATTTTGTTAATTTTTTTTGATTGCATTAATAGCAGATTTGGCTTTGGCCTGTTGTTCAATAGCTCGTGCTTTTAATTCAGCATCTAGTGGTTTTTGAACTTTCCAGTACCACAATAGAAAACCAACACAAGATAATAATAATCCAACTCCAAAACCAATTTGTGTAATTGGTGCAAGGTATGCTAGTTCATTCTTATGCGCAATAAGGGCGTCTTTATATTCGTAAACTTTAGAAACATACAAATACGCAGATGAGATTGCTATTGCCACACCTGACATTGACATAAGCTTGTACAAATTATCTGTTGGAATTCCTGGTAGGCTCATATTAGTCCCTTTTAAATTAACAGTTTAATAGAGCGGACTGTATGTCCGCATATTCGCGATTGATTAATAATAACTAAAATCCCTTTGACTCGCAGTTCTTTTTTACAAATGATTAAGTGAATTCGGAATAAAGTTTAAACCTATTCTAGAAAAGTACGCTATCTTCGAGAATATGAATCTCGATTTATTGATCGAACCGAGGGAACACATTAGACTTTATAATCGAGAGGCATTTAAGGATTTATTCAAACTGCACCATTTAACAATTGAAAAATAACTTTTCCTAAGAATGACTATATTCTGACTACATCATAGTGCAGTTAGGAGTATACTATGTGCAGTTGGCCAACTCTAGCTGGCTGTTTTATATGGTTATGTGGTTCACTGAGCCTTTGTGTGGTGTTGGTTTAAAGGGTTCGATCCCCCCCGCCTCCACCAAATAAGAAAGGTTCACCTTAAAAAGTGAACCTTTTTTGGTTAAGATAGTGCTATCTGACAGGAGACTTATTCATGAAGACTTTTGCTTTCTTAGATGGACTAGATAAAGACATTCAATCGTCTCTCTTAAATCAATTAAGAGACCTATGGACCCATTCATCTACTGCCCTTGAAGGCAATTCTCTTACTCTGGGTGAAACCAAATTCGTCATTGAAGAAGGTTTGACTATTTCAGGTAAACCTCTAAAAGATCATCAGGAAGTCATTGGTCATGCCAAAGCCATCGATATTTTGTATAATTTAATCAATCAAGATGTTACAGAATCAGCGCTTTTCGACCTACACAAAGCCATTCAAACGGAAGCGGTTTCAGATATTCTTAAGCCGCAAGGTGCTTGGAAAAATGAACCGAGAGGTACTTATGCGGTTGATAACGACGGAAAACAAGTCTTTATCGACTATGCTTCGCCTGCCGATGTAGCTGAATTAATGCAGGAATGGTTGGCGGAACTTAAAACCATTAGTAAACAGTCACTATCAATTGACGAAGCTGTCATGGCTTATTGTCAGCTGCATTTGGGATTTGTGCATATTCATCCATTCTGGGATGGGAACGGTCGAATGGCAAGGTTGTTAAGTAATATTCCTTTACTCAAATCAGGTTTTCCACCTCTAGTTATTTCTCAACAGGACCGGAGAGAATATATTCAGCTTTTGGCATCTTATCAAATTGACTCTGGGGTGATTACCGCTCATACCGGTGTTTGGCCAGAAACTAAGAGTCATGGTGAATTTGAGAATTTTTGTATGGGAGCTTACAAAATAACTTGGGGACTAGTTGAAAAAGCTAAACTTCAACAGGGTAAAAGAGCTTCACCATAAGACGTAAAATGGGTTAATGGTTAGGATTGCCCAATAAAAGTCCTGACCCCAACTTTCGGACCCCAACTTTTCGGATGAGCGAGAGTAGATGGCACAGCGTTTAATGGAAGATTGTTCATTATCCTTAGGCACCATTGAAATGAAATCAGCCCTTATTAGACTGATGCCTAGCCTTCCACCCAGAAAATTCAGATGGTCGTAAACCATAACGAGCCAAAACGCCTTCATGCAACCGTCTCAACTCTTCGATAATTAGAGCTTGCAGATCCTTTTGCTCAGCGGCAGGGATTTCTGCTTTTACTGCTTGCTGAATAAGAGTAAACGGATCTTGTTCAGGAGTAATCACAACTAAGTGAATCGTTTGCTTGATAATGTCTCGCCAAGTTAGACGCAAGGGATCTGGCTCTGCTAAATTTTGCTTAATTGCTAAATACTCTTGCGTTGAACGCTCATAAGCCCAAACATAAAGATCGCGCAATAATTCGACTCGAGCCATTTCATAAATACCCAGCGTAGCTCTACTATAGACTGGTTCTGGCATATCGAGAAAAGTCAGCGGGCATAAGTTGGCACGAAATAAAGGTAGATTTGCAGCCAAGCGGGAGGTTCGTTTATTTATGTCAGCAAACGGCTGTAAATAAGGCAAATGCACCATCATAAAAAAAGACTGCTCAAAAGCATCACCGATTTGATTCGCTTTTCTCAGCAATACATCCAGTGCATCTTCTATTTGCGCAGGTACTGATAAGGGCCGGTAAACACTCTTGCCAATGTCAACGGCGTGCTGACGAATCCTCCCTTCATCCGCAGGGTTTGGTAGCAAGTTTTCTGATAATGCGCTGTGTATATTCATGAGGGTATAGCCATTGAATTCGGCCGAATCAATATTTTCCACCAATAACTCGATAGCCAATTTATGGTTTAAAATCATTTGAGTTTCAATGGCAGCTTTACCTTGAGCCGACTTTCCATGCTCAATGAGTTCACGTGTATCCAGGCGAGAATAGGTATTCCCTTCCAAATGGCTTGATGCCCACGACAAATCAATCAGCAACCGATTTAAGGTGGCGCGAGAGTATGTCCCAGCGGGTTCTTGATTCTCCGTAGTTTTTCCCATTTTGTGTAATTGGCGACGCAGGGACTCTGATAAATACCAAGTATTATTAGGTTGATAAGAATCAAGAAAATCTCGTTGATAACCCACAGGTTTACGGCCTTCCAGCGGTTGATTGATATAACTTAAAATATCCTGACTATCCGCAGATACGGGAATAAAAGAAGGAAATATATCTGTGTTATGTGTTTGAGTACCAGCTTTTGGCGGAACATCCACTCCAAAATAACGACGAGCACGACCTTCACCATGGGCAATCACCCGCCCACCTTCAATGAGCTTGGCTATCTGCCGCTGCGCAGTACGCCTTGCGATACTTGGGTGTTGTGTTAATAGCTCAGCAAGCGTTATCCCTTGGTGGGATGCTTTAATACTGGCGAGCAGCTCGCTGCTAGAAGACATAATCGTTTTGGCACCATTTGAAATAGCTAATGGCGCAATTATGGCGCAGTTTTCAGAACTGCGCCACTTTTAATGGCTTTTGTGGCGCGGTTTGTATGCACCTTGATCACTATCGAACTGCATTTCATGAAAACAGGCCTCATTTAACAGTATTGATAGCCATAAAACTCTAGTGCAATTAGTCCCTACCTCCAGCTAAATACTCGACAATATCCATACTTTGATGTGGAACGCCTATGATTTCAATTTGGCTATCTTCTATTGTATAGATTATCTGTATTAGTTCCGACTGAATTTGTCTTTTCAATTGATTACCGCTCGGTGACAACTTCGGAAAGCCTTTCCATCATAGCTTCAAATGATTCGCCTGGTTGTTGCTTTTTTCGTAAGTCGTATTCACACCAGACCCAGCCATCATGTTGGTCTTCAGGGAGGTCAGTTGGTGGTGGCGCTTGAACATCCGTTAAGTAGCTCCATTTAGGCGAGTTGCGTCCCATCGCATCCTCGCCACCTCCACTCCAAAATACGTCTAGAATGGTAGTTTCCGTTCCCCATAAATGTTTAGCCGATGGGTGAGGTGGTTGAAGAATGGCAATTTCTCCAATGCTGAAATAGGCTGTTCTAGGTTTATTCATTAGTTTTTTTCATATGTTTAACCAACCACGTTTCCGAAGATAGCGTCCTAAATTGATTGGAGAAAGTTTACATGAATAGCTAGAAATAGCTATTCTCGTTAAATGTCGCCCGACAATTTCTAACCCTTTTTATGTTTTTAACTCAAAGGTTCGATTGCTAACAGAGCTACAAGGCAGGATGAAAGCCCTGTCCTAAAATGCTCTCTCAATATATCAGGTTGAGATATATTACTGTATACTTTCTGTACTTCTTATTATCTTTTTAATCAGCAGGTTTAGTTGTTAAAAAAAATGCGAAATCGTTGGTTTTATTGTCTATTTTTGCTCTTTTCATCATTAGTTTGTGCCGCTAAACCCATCTACTTTAAGCGCATTCCTGGTGAAAATGGTATTAATTCCAACTATGTTAATGAATTGATACAGCGGCGCGATGGATTTATTTGGATGGCCACGGCCGATGGCTTAAGCCGTTACGATGGATACGAATTCGTCAACTATGCATCTGATCCCAATGATCCCAGCAGTCTGCCTTATCCCTGGGTTGAGGATCTGTTGGAAGACCATCAAAGTCGTTTGTGGGTAGGTACATCGATTGGCCTCGCCAGGCTACAAGCTGACGAGCACAGTTTTGTGCAATACCTTCACTCCTCCGACAGGGCAAACTCAATAGTCAGTAACCAGATTCAAGATATTTTTGAAGATCAAGCTAACAACCTTTGGATCGCAACAAATAGAGGATTGAGCCTCTATCAACCGATTGATGACAATTTTAAAAATTTCTTTATCGATCCTGCCAATAAAGACTCAAAAGACAATAACTCGATTAGTTTTATTACCCAAACCACTGCCAACGAGTTATGGATTGGTAATGAACAGGGCCTATTTAGATTTGATATTCAATCGAGAGTGTTTCATAAACTAACTATTCCGGGTTTCGAGGGAATAAAAGTTGGTGTCCAGGACGCCTCTCCAGACCAAAACGGATCCCTGTGGCTTGCCACAGAGTACCAAGGCATAATTCAGTACGACTATAAAAATAATCGAAGCAAACATTACGCCTATTCTAAAACAGATCCCAATTCTATTATTAGCAACAATCTTTGGCGGGTTTTTGTTGATAGACAGGGCCTTGTCTGGGTGGGGACTTGGGGTGAAGGTATTAGCAGTATCAACCCTTCAACTGGCCAAATTAGTCGTCATAAACATAACATAGCTGACTCGACGACTATCCCTAACAATTTGACTACCGATATTTTTGAAGACGCTGCAGGTTTAATCTGGCTTTCTACCTATGATGGCGTAGCTTTGCATCAGCCAAATAATCCGATAGAAAACGTTCGCCCTATTCCAGGTGATCCTAATTCCTTGAGCAGCGATACAGTTTGGTCCTTTGAAGAAACTGTCGATGCGATATGGGTGGGTACTACCGAGGGTTTAAATCGTTGGGATAAAAAAAACGGGACGATAGAAAAATTTTTTTCCGGCCACGAGAGTGATGATCCAGAAAAATTCACCGCTGTCTGGACGATGGCGAAAGCTGGCAAAGACAAACTATGGCTAGGCACCGAGTTCGGCCCGGCGTTATTTAATACAATCGAGCAATCCCTCACTTACCTTTATCAATCATTACCTCAACAAAACCTTTCGGATGAAAATAGAACTTTGTTACAAGCATCCGTTTGGGTTATCAGCAAAAATCTCGATAATAGCGTGTGGATAGGCACTAATACCGGCGAGCTTTATCGAATGGACACCCAAAAAGGCGTGCTAGAAAACCATACGAAATTGATATCTTCAACATTAGGAAAAAGTAATAACGTTGAATTTACAAATATTGTGGAAGATGCTAACCGTAATCTATGGCTCTCAACTTCTCTAGGTCTTTTCTTTTTTAACACTCATTCAAATACAATCTCGCCGGTGAGAAGCGCTTCTAAGGAAGTGTTATACAAACATGATTGGATCTATGCCATACAACATTATCAAGCTAACCAATATTGGGTAACCTCTCAAAATAGTGGGCTGTCCTTACTCCAATTCAATTTGGATGGTAGCAGTGAACGCCTATTACACATCAACCAAGATTACCCTAACGTCATTGATAAATCGGTTTATTCTGTCTACCTTGTAAGCGATAACGAAATCTGGTTCAATGGCATCAAGAATCTCTATAAATTGAATATGGGATCTGGCGAGGTTGAAAATTTTGGAAGCCGTTACTTTCAGTCGGATATTAATTTTCACGAAAACACTCAATATTTTGATAGTGACGGCTATCTTTATTTTGGCAGCTCGAGAGGAGCGATTCGTTTTAAGCCCAACGAGCTCAAAAAGACCAACTATCAAGCACAAATTTATATGACTTCGATCAGCACTAACAATCTATCGTTAGACGCCCACACCACAAATTCACCACTTAATGATTCGGCAACAAATAGGGAGGTTGTTTATAACAAACGTCCGCTGCATCAATTAAAACATTTCGTTTTTCCTTATAGCGAAACAGTGTTTAACTTTGGCTTTTCTGCGCTCGATTATTCTGGCTCAAACGCAATCCATTATTCCTATCGCTTAATTGGTCTAGAAGAACGTTGGACCGATCTTGGTAAGCGGCGTAAGTTGACTTTCAGCAATCTAGATGCAGGCGATTATCAGCTGGAAATAAAAGCCACTAATGGCGCTTTAGAATGGAGCAAACATCAAGCGACATTCGCCTTTACCATCCTAACAAAACCTTGGTTTAGCTGGTGGGCATGGCTAATTTACACTCTGCTTATTTTGGCCGTCACCTCGACTATGTATCGGTTTTGGCGGCGTCATTTGCTAACTCGATACGCTCTAAACGAAAGCGAGGTTCAGCTATCACAAGCTTTGTGGGGAAGTGGTGATGAATTATGGGAATGGGATATTCAAGCCAAAAAAATTATTCGCAAAAATACTTTCGAAATTCTAAAAGAACGCAGTTCAGTGTTTACCGGTCGATTTGACCAGCAGGAAAATAATATTCACCCTGAAGACCTAGACGAATTAAAGACTAAGATAGGCGCAATTTTGAATGGCAAAAGCAATGTTTTAGAGGCTGTCTACCGACAAAAAGATAAGTTCGGAAATTGGGTTTGGCTATTAGACCGAGCCAAAGTAACGAAATGGTCCAACGATGAAAAACCAACCTGCGTCAGTGGCACCAGTCGAAATATTACTCAGCTTAAACAAAGTGAAGAAAAAAACCGTCTTCTGGCATCTGCATTTCAAAACAGCTCTGATGGCGCAATTGTTGTCGATACTGATTTTAAAATTATCTCAATCAATTCGGCATTGACAAGAATTACCGGCTTTGGCAAGGAGATTATCAATAGAAAACTGAATGATAGAATTGCAACCTTAAACCGATTAGATAATGTTGATACCAATTTGTTTATCGAGATCAAAAAAACAGTGATAGCAAGTGGTTCGTTTAAAGGTGAAGTTTGGTTGGCTAACTCACAAGCTAAAAAAATTCCAATCGAATTACGGGTTGGTTGTGTGATGGACGCCAATAATCGAGTATCCCATTTCATTATAACTATGACCGATATCATGTTTCGCAAACAGGCCGAAGAAGAGCTTCGTAAACTGGCTAACTTTGACAATCTTACCGGGCTTGCCAATCGCACTTTATTATTACAACATTTAAACCAAGGTATTCTGCGGGCTCAACGTGACAATAATATTATGGCCGTCATGTTCCTAGATCTCGATCATTTTAAGAACGTTAATGATAGTTTGGGGCACGGTATTGGAGACGAATTATTAGTAAAGGTAGCGAGTCGCCTTACTCAATGTGTTCGCAAAACCGATACTGTGGCTCGGCTTGGCGGCGATGAATTTACGGTTGGTTTGTTCGGCGTCGAATCAATGGATGATGTGGCTAAGATCGCAGAACTAATTATCAGAGAATTCGCGAGGCCATTTGTGCTCAAACAGCATGAATTAATCATTGCGCCGAGCATTGGTATTGCGGTATTCGACGAAGATGGCAGTGATATCGACACACTATTAAGACACGCGGATACGGCCATGTATCACGCCAAAAATAATGGACGAAATAATTTTCGGTTTTTTGCGGAATCAATGAATAAAAGAGTACTTAATCGTGCAGCCTTAGAAACCCGGCTTAGAAAAGCACTAAAAAATGACGAATTTGTGATGCATTACCAGCCAAAATTTAATCTCGGAACACGCCACATTAGCGGATTTGAACTGCTAATTCGCTGGCAAGATCCGGTCAATGGAATGATAATGCCAGACGACTTTATTCCAGTAGCCGAAGAAACGGGTTTGATTTTACCGATCGGTTCGCTCGTTTTGGATGCTGCTTGTTGCCAAATAAGAAGATGGTTCGACGACGGCTACCAAAATATTAATTTGGCGGTTAATCTCTCTGCACTTCAATTTATGGATATTAACCTAGTGCAAACAGTACGACAAAGCGTAGATAAATACCAAATTCAACCGCAAAACCTGGAGCTAGAAATCACCGAAACGACCTTAATCGAAAATATTGAATATACGATTAAAACATTGCAGGAATTACGAAATCTCGGCGTTAAATTATCTTTGGACGATTTCGGAACGGGTTACTCCTCGTTAAGTTACTTAAAACAATTTCCAATACACGCACTTAAAATCGACCGATCATTTATAAGGGATATGGCCAACGATCAACGCGATGCTAAGATCGTTCAGTCTATCGTTTCTCTGGCACACAACCTTTCCGTATCGGTAGTCGGCGAAGGCGTCGAATCTCTCGAACAGTTACATTTACTAACTCAGTTTAACGCCGAAGAGGTTCAAGGTTTTCTAATGTGCAAACCCGTCAACATTATTACTGCAAACCAATTATTAAGTGATGCTCAAAGTATCGAAGATATAGTTGCAAACGACGATGAAATTAACCCGTAACAAATTGCCAGTTGTTCAAAGTTTTTTTGAGTGGTTTCGGTGATTTTTTAAAGGATGATTGGCATTTACTATTTGTATGAAAGTAAATGGCTAACAATATCAATTAATAAAGATATATTCGCTGATTGCAGTTGGTAGGCGAATTTTCCTGTTAACCGCTCAATCCTTGTCTATACTATCTGCATTACCTTTGTTTTCTATCGGAAAACCTTGGCGGCGGCAAGTCGGCCAGAATTAGATAGCGTCACACAAAATAACGTTCATTAAGTGAATTTAGCTAGTTTGAAAGGAGCCTACAATGGCAGAGCAGAAGTTTAGATTAATTACTCGAAGTGATTTTGACGGTCTTGTTTGCGCAGTATTGCTAAAACATCTGAATATGATAGACGACATTAAATTTGTCCATCCCAAAGATATGCAAGATGGCAAAATTGAAGTCTCTTCAAACGATATATCAACTAACTTACCCTATGTTAAAGGGATCCATTTAGCTTTCGATCATCACTTATCTGAAACGATCAGAAACGAGCAAGTGGACAATCATATTATTGATGCAGATGCGCCGTCGGCAGCTAGAGTCGTTTGGAAGCATTACGGCGGACTAGATACTTTCCCAAATGACTGGCAAGAAATGATGGAAGCCTGCGACCGAGGCGATTCGGCTCAATTTAATATGGAACAAGTGTTAAACCCAAAAGGTTGGGATTTACTTAATTTCCTTATGGATGCCAGAACCGGTTTAGGCCGTTTCAGAGAATTTAGGATTTCCAACTACAATTTGATGATGGATTTAATCGATTATTGTAAGAATCATAATATTGATGAAATTATGAAGCTTCCAGATGTCGTTGAAAGAATTGAGCTTTATGGCGAGCAGGATGAACTCTTCAAAAAACAATTGAAACGCTGTTCAACAGTCCATAACAACCTGGTTGTTCTGGATTTAAGAGAAGAAGAAATCATTCATGCGGGTAATCGATTTGTTATTTATGCGCTTTTCCCCGAGACAAACATATCTATCCATGTGATGTGGGGTTTCCAAAAGCAAAACACCGTTTTTGCAACCGGTAAATCAATATTCGATAGAGGATCTAAGACTAACGTAGGCGAGCTAATGCTTAAATATGGTGGGGGTGGTCATCAAGCCGCAGGAACTTGCCAAGTGCCCCATGATCAATCCGCAGCAACCTTGACGGCTCTAATTGAGCAGATCAATGCTGATGGTTAGTTAGCCGTAGTCAAGTTAGTCTATTACCAAGAAAAGCCCTTACTGAATAAGGGCTTTTTTTTACACCGCATCTAATTTTTTAAATTGGTATCGGGAAAAATCCTTAAACACCTTTCAGACACTTTCTCATCACGGAAAAGACAAAATGGAGAAAGTTCAATTCGCTAAAGCTTTTGGGCGCGTCAGACATTGCTGATTGATTTTATGAGTATTTGGCTATATGTTGGGCGTCTGGTATATTTCGACCAATAGTTTTTGCAAGAAACACACGCCAACTTAGGGCGTAACATCTTATATTTAGATCAATATAATCTAGAATTATTACAATAATAAATGACATCATTAAGGAGTTATCGTGAGCGAAAAAAAAGGGCTAGATCCCAAAGCATATACCCCTCTCAAAGACGGCGAAAGTTACCCTCCCTATATTGCGGCCGAAGAGACAGTCGCAGAATTTACCTTCAAGGCGGTAGCGCTCGGCGTATTGTTTGGTATAGTTTTTGGCGCCGCTAATGCCTATTTAGGGCTAAGAGCCGGTCTCACCATTAGTACCTCAATCCCCGTAGCTGTTATGGCTGTTGCAGTTTTCAAAATTTTGGCCAAAGCTGGAATTCACAGCACTATTTTAGAAACAAATATATCGCAAACCACAGGCTCAGCCAGCAGCTCGGTTGCTAGTGGGGTAATTTTTACTTTACCCGCTTTGTTTATGTGGGGAATGGCGCCCGATTTATTGCAAATGACCATATTAGCCATGAGCGGTGGATTGCTCGGCGTGCTGTTTATGATCCCCTTACGCAAATATCTGATAGAGAAGGAGCACGGTAAATTACCTTATCCAGAGGGAACCGCTTGCGCAGAAGTTTTAGTTGCCAACGAGGTTGGTGGCAATAAAGCTAAATATATCTTTTGGGCCATGGGTGTTGCCGCGTTATTTAAGACGTTAACCTCCTGGATTAAGGTGATCCCGGACCACGCATCGTTTCAAATTCCATTTATTAAAAAAGCGAGTATTGGGATTGATTTATCAGCCGCTCTTTTTGGCGTTGGTTATATCTTAGGTCCACGTATCGCATCAATCATGGTTGGTGGTGGATTGCTGAGTGCGTTAATCATTATCCCGGGCATCGCCTATTGGGGAGATGCAAGAGAGTTACCCTTATTCCCGGAAACGCTTAATTTAATTAAAGATATGTCAGCCAGCCAAATATGGACCCGTTATGTACGTTACATTGGTGCGGGAGCGGTCGCTACTGCGGGTATTATTACATTGATAAGAAGTATTCCAGTGATGCTTGAGAGCTTTAAAATGGGCGCTAAAAATCTTGCTCAGGGTGCAGAACAACAAGCCATAAAACGAACTCAAACTGATTTACCGCTAAAGGTTGTTGGTTTTGGTATTCTTGCGATAATTTTGGTTTTGACTTTTGTCCCAAGTGCGTTTGGTGCGGTTGGTGGAATTGATACTCGTTTGATTGCCGCATTATGTGTCACGGTATTCGCTTTCTTTTTCGTGACAGTTGCTTCAAGAATTGTTGGTCTGGTAGGCGTGACTTCTAATCCAACCAGTGGCATGACCATTGCCGCTCTTTTAGGAACCGCGACAATATTTTTGGCGATGGGGTGGACAGATAATACCGGTAAAGCCGCCACCCTAATCGTTGGTTGTGTGGTCGCTATTGCTGCTTCTATTGCTGGTGATACTTCTCAAGATTTGAAAAGTGGCTTTCTATTAGGGGCAACTCCAAAGAAACAGCAAATCGCCGAACTAATTGGTGTTTTAACGTCTGCGACTTTTGTATGTTTAGCGGTTTTATTACTCGCTGAAACTTTTGGTTTTGGTTCTAAGGAATTACCAGCGCCGCAAGCGACTTTAATGAAACTAGTGATCGATGGTGTACTTGATCAAAACCTTCCTTGGACGCTGGTTGCCATTGGCGGGGTTATTGCGATTGTGTGTGAACTATTTCGGATTCCCTCGTTAGCCTTTGCGGTAGGTGTTTATTTACCGGTTTCGACCATGACGCCAATATTTATCGGTGGACTGATTCGACTTTATTTTGAAAAGCGAACCAAGGATAAAAAACAGTTAGATGACCGAAGAGAACGCGGTGTTCTTTTAGGAAGTGGATTTGTTGGCGGAGAAGGATTGCTTGGGGTCGGTATTGCGGCTGTAGCCTTTATTCAAAGTAAAAAGCCAGACGGCATTGGAATCGGCTGGGCTGGTAGTGATGCAATGGCAATGGTAGCGGGCGCGATCGGTTTTGGACTATTGGCTTACTGGTTCTTTAATTTGATTAAAAATGCAAAATAGATATTGATAGGTAGCTAAAATTTCGCTCAGAGTTCTCAGGCTTAAGTAAAAAGCACAGAAAACTCGGAGGTAAGTTAGCAGAGTAACTCCCCGTCAAAGGAGAAAGGTCCGCTGTAAGTTAGTGGGCCTTTTTAGTTTTTAAGCCACTGAAATTTACGAATAATTGTCATAAATAATAATGTAAAATGCTTCGCGTCAGTCCCTAACTAACTGATTTCAGATAAAATTTATACGCCCTTTAGCAAATTGCTTTTACTCTGCAAAAAAAAGGGTATAATCGCTGCTTATTTTCGAACGCGAATTATTGGTTTAACACACAATTCCTAAGCCAATTAGAAAGGCTTCTCCCAATGGCAACATACAAAACATTTACCTCCGAATCCGTTTCTGAAGGTCATCCCGATAAAATAGCCGATCAAATCTCTGATGCGGTATTGGATGCTATTTTAACCAAAGACAAAAATGCCCGAGTAGCGGTAGAGACCATGGTTAAAACAGGCATGGCCATCATCGCCGGCGAAGTGACCACCTCTGCCTGGGTGGATTTAGAAGATATCGTCAGAAAAACCATTTGTGATATCGGTTACACGAGCTCTGAAATGGGTTTTGATGGTCAAACTTGCGCCGTCATAAACGCGATTGGAAAGCAATCGCCGGACATCAACCAAGGCGTTGATCGCTTAGAAAAAGAACAACAAGGCGCGGGCGACCAAGGACTAATGTTTGGTTATGCGACCAATGAAACCGATGTATTAATGCCAGCCGCGATTACCTGGTCACATCAACTGGTCGCCAAACAAGCTGAGATTAGAAAAAATAATATCGTGTCCTGGTTAAGACCGGATGCAAAAAGTCAGGTCACAATCAGTTATCAAAACGGTAAACCATCGGCCATCGACGCAGTGGTTTTATCCACCCAGCACCATCCCGATGTGAGTCAAGCCGATCTCAAAGAAGCTTTGATGGAATTAGTCATAAAACCAATATTACCAGCTGAATTACTCCACAGTGGCACAAAATATCACATCAACCCGACCGGCAATTTTGTGATTGGTGGTCCCGTTGGGGATTGCGGTCTTACCGGTCGCAAAATTATTGTCGATACTTACGGCGGCTCCGCTCATCACGGCGGCGGCGCTTTTTCCGGCAAAGATCCGTCCAAGGTCGATCGCTCGGCAGCCTATGCCGGTCGATATGTGGCAAAAAATATTGTGGCGGCCGGTCTGGCGGATCGCTGCGAAATTCAAATATCCTATGCTATTGGTGTGGCTGAGCCAACTAGTATTAGTTTAGATACCTTTGGTACCGGAAAAGTATCGGAAGATAAACTGATTGAATTAGTGAATACTCATTTTGATTTAACTCCTTACGGCCTGATCAAGATGTTAAATTTAATCCGACCGATCTACCAAAAAACAGCAGCCTACGGCCACTTTGGTCGTGAAGACTCAGATTTCACCTGGGAAGCCACCGACAAAGCCGATGCTTTGAGGGCCGATGCAGGATTATAGGCTTAGTCTATAATTGATATTAATTTCAACACCAGTTGAGGGGCGCTGCAGCAGGCAAATCGGATAATTTTTTAATTGACCGAATAAGCCTGTCACGCTTAACTGGAATACCTATTTTTAAAGGGCGCTCATTCTAACTTTTAGAATGGAGACAACTTATGTCTGATAACAACACCTTTGATTGCGATGGCGATTTTTTCGTCAAAGATTTATCACTATCCAGCTGGGGCGATAAAGAAATCGCCATCGCTGAAACTGAAATGCCAGGGCTGATGGCAATGCGCGAAGAATTTGGCGATACCAAACCTCTTAAAGGTGCCCGCATTGCTGGCTCTTTGCATATGACCATTCAAACTGCGGTATTGATGGAAACTTTAATCGCTCTTGGCGCGGAAGTTCGCTGGGTATCCTGTAATATTTATTCGACTCAGGATCATGCGGCCGCCGCAATGGCAGCGAAAGGTATTCCAGTTTTTGCATACAAAGGTGAGTCTTTAAAAGAATATTGGGAGTTTACCCATCGAATTTTGGACTGGGGCAACGGTCAAACCTGCAACATGATTTTGGACGATGGCGGCGATGCAACCACCGCGGTTGTATTGGGACTAAAAGCCGTCAAAGATATTAGCGTACTGGATAATCCCGGTAGCGAAGAAGAAATCGAAATGTTTAACGCGATTAAGGCTCAATTAAAAAAAGACGCCTCTCTTTATCAACGCCTGACAGATTCTATTAAAGGAGTGACTGAAGAAACCACCACCGGAGTAAAACGTCTCTATCAAATGCAGCAAGAAGGCGTCTTGCCATTTTCTGCCATTAACGTGAATGATTCAGTGACTAAATCTAAATTTGATAATTTGTACGGCTGTCGTGAATCGTTATTGGATGGGATCAAACGAGCCACCGATGTGATGATCGCTGGAAAGGTCGCCTTAATCTGTGGTTATGGCGATGTCGGTAAAGGTTGTGCCCAATCACTGAGAGGGCAAGGTGCCACAGTAATGATCACAGAAATTGATCCGATTTGTGCACTTCAAGCGGCTATGGAAGGTTACCGCGTTGTGACGACCGATGATGTTTGCCACGATGTGGATATATTTGTCACCACCACCGGTAACTTCGACATAATTACCGAAGCCCATATGCTGAAAATGAAAGACCAGGCGATTGTTTGTAATATTGGCCATTTTGATAACGAAATTCAAATTGCCGCGATGCAGAAGTATCAATGGGATAATATCAAGCCCCAGGTGGATCATATTATTCTACCTAACGGCAACAAAATTATCATGCTCGCTGAAGGCCGTTTGGTTAATCTTGGCTGCGCCACTGGGCATCCAAGTTTTGTGATGTCTAACTCTTTTACCAATCAAACCCTGGCGCAAATTGAGCTTTGGAAAAATGGTGATCAATACGGCAATGATGTGTATGTATTGCCAAAACATCTTGATGAAAAAGTCGCCCGATTACACCTGCAAAAGATCGGTGCCAAGCTAACCGTTTTGTCACAAGAGCAAGCGGATTACATTGACGTGAGTGTGGATGGCCCTTATAAGCCGGATCACTATCGGTATTAAGTTATAAATTCTAGAATAAATGTTATCGTAGGAGCGGTCTTCAGCCGCGAAACATTAGTTAGCGATGCACGACCATTCGCGACTAAAGCTCGCTCCTACAGGAAACATAAATAATATCAGGTTATCCATACCCTATGCGAAGCCATCGTTTTTACGCTCCAATCGAACTGAAAAAAAATACTTCGACAGACCTTCCAGCAGAAGCCGCGCATCACTGTGCTCAGGTACTAAGATATCGAGTTGGAGACGAGTTGGTACTTTTTAACGGTGATGGTTTTGACTATTTAGCGACTGTTGAGCAAATCGAAAAAAAACGTTGCCAGGTTATAATATCCAACCGGACTGAACCGCAAAATGAATCACCTTTAAACATCCATTTATTTCAGGGGATCGCCCGCGGTGATAAAATGGATTTAATTATTCAAAAAGCCGTCGAATTAGGCGTGAAGGAAATCACTCCTTTATTTACCCACCGATGTAACGTAAAGCTAGATGGAAAAAGGCTAGATAAAAAATTACAACATTGGACCAAAATCATTATCAGCGCTTGTGAACAATCTGGAAGAGCCGTGATCCCGCAATTGCATCATCCCGTAGCATTAAACCAATTAAAGGAAACTAAAGTTGATTCCTTTTATCTGGAACCAACAGCGTCAATGATTTTCAAAGAGCTTAATATCGATAAGTCAGTAAACCTTTTTGTGGGTCCAGAAGGCGGTTTTGCGAACGAGGATTTAGTCCATTTAAAATCAAATAGTTGCCTGGGAGTAAAAATAGGACCGCGAATATTAAGAACAGAAACAGCGGGGCTTTCTGCTGTATCAATTTTGCAGTCCTGTTACGGCGATCTCTAGCCCATCATTAATGGCACCACGATTGCCGCACCAACACCAAGGAACATGAGAACAATCATTACTAACGCCACAACTCCAGCGAACTTCCAAAAGGATTTCTGATGCCCTAACGCCACCGCAATATCGGTAGAACTACCAGATTGTTGGGCAAGTGCGATGGCACTGGCGTATTTGAACAAAAATAAACTAGGCATAAAATAGAGCAATCCCATTAACATATAAGCAACGCCGACTCCTGTACCGTATGGAATACCAGCTGTTGCCGCCCCACCAGCCATCAAACCAATACCGGCCAAGACGATAAAAACGGTAGAAACAAATCCCAATACCGAACATAACCTCACCCAGGGCTTGGTTAACAGTAAAGGAGCCATCAGCCCGGAAGTATTCGTTGCATCAGGTGTTAGATCGGCATTTGGTGTTGCGTAATGTTGGTCGCTCATTTAAATTTCCTTGGAATGATCATTGAGAGCGAACTATAAGTAATAGAGGCGCTATTGTCTATTATAGGGTTGGCATCCTGATTCTTTGTTAGAAACAGACGGCCTCTCATCACGTCATTGGTGCCGATAAACTCTCTATTAATTTTCTTTTAAATAAAAAACCATCTGCCAGATCAAAAAATAGACAATATATTTTCAAACAATGAGAACTAGTCCACACGTTAACTGCCAGTATTTTGACATTTTAACCTTATAACGTAAATGCCTAAATATTGCTAAAATCAAATTTTATATTTTAAAATCAAAGAGATACGTAGCTAATCAATTAAATCGTCAAAATCATGTGACAATTTTTGTCATAGACAACTAAAATACGTCACTAATTATAGCCTTATAAATCAAACAGTTAGGATAACTATCTCTTGTGTTACATTAACAAGTTAGATAGACTAACAGCGAATCGACCAATATATTAAAACGTCAACGGATAGGCACAGCTCAGATCATGCAGTTAGAGTCAGTAGAACAAGGTGTTTATGGTCAATGAGATTTGAGGAAATACGCAGGTAATACAGATCTCGATTTATGACATCCATTAAATAAAGTAGGTAAAAATAATGAAAAAATTACAATTGATCAAAACATCCTTATTCGCTTTCGGTCTTATTTCTGGTTCAGTAATGGCTGCAACTCAAGGCACTCTTGGAACAAATTCAACCGGTACGGTGGATATTACCGTTGATATTAATGACTTGGTTCAGGTATCTAATCTGGATGATTTGTTGTTAGGAACCTTTAATGGCGGTGCCACAGATCTTACTGCTAGCGATACATTCTGTGTTTATCGCAACGGTGCTGGTACTTTTGATATCACTATGTCTGGTGACGGCGGCTCTAGTGCATTTACTTTGACTGACGGTACAAATACAGTGCCTTATGCGGTTGATTTCACCAACATCCTGGCAGCTACAACAACTGCAATGACCACAAACCTTTTATTAGGTGGTCAGCAAAATGCCAACACTAGCAGCACAACTTGTGGCGGAACGGACAATGTATCACTCACAGTCACTGTTGCAAGCGGCGATTTGGCGTCAGCACCGGCTGGAAGTTATGGCGGCACTTTGACCATGATCGTTACTCCAGAATAATCAATATTTGATTTTTCCTGACTAAAAGCAGCTAGAGATATCTGGCTGCTTTTTTATTGATGATTATTTCCACTAAAATCTTTCTCCAAAAGACCAAGCTTTTGATCAGCTTTGCGCGCCTCTTCGCCCTGTTATTCTTCATTCAACCAGCTTTATCGGCCAATCAAGGTCAATTGGGTGCAAGCTCAGATGCAAGCGTAGATATCACTCTGACTTTAGGATTGTTAAGCCGAGTCACCGGATTAAGCGATTTCGCTTTTGGCGCCTGGACGGGCGGAAATTTATCAGCCAATGATAACTTATGTATTGGAGTTTACGGAACTACTCAATATCGTGTGAGCGCTACCGGGGATGGTGATGGAGCCGATATTAATGCCTTTGCATTAACCAACGGAACTGACTTTTTACCCTATCGAGTATTTTTTAACGATCAAACGGGCACAGCAGGCCAAATTGAGCTCTCTTCATCTTCCACGCTGCTCGGCCAAAGTGCAGCCGGATCATTTTTCAATTTGTTTGGCTGTTTTACGGAAAATGCCAATGTTGATTTATTAATAGAGAACAATGCACTTGCCGCGACAGGTGGTGGCGCCTATTTTGGCACCTTGACTTTGACGATGATCCCCGAATAATGAAATGGATTAGGGATTTGAAGTCCTTTTCACTTTTGTGCCTTGTTGTTTGGCTATCGCCAGTCAATGCCGATGTAAAAATATCCAATCTACAAGATTTTGATTTTGGCTTATATCCGGGAAATGGCCGCCTACAAGACGATAAGAATGTCTGCGCAAACGTGCTCCCCAGTGGTAGGTACCAAATAGTCATGTTTGGAGACGGCGCGGCTGGTAGCTTTGAAATATCCAATGGGATCGATAGCATTCCCTATCGGGCTTTTTACAACGATAAATCTAACACCCAAGGCACACGCAGAATGCGGGTCGGACGACCCTTAACTCGCCAAAGCGGCGCGTCAGATCAACTCAATTGCAGCGGCGGACTCAGTGCCAATATTCGCATTCGCATTCGACGTCAGGATTTACAAGCAGCCAATCCAGGCAGATATCGCGGCACCCTGACCATGACAGTTTCACCTGAATAATTTAATATTCCGGTAGTTTATTCTTTACTGACAAGCAGTTTTTCTCAGATAAATAATTCACGGTTTCCGCCAGCTCTTCTTGCGAAATATTGACGCGACATTCCTTGTCGTCAAAATCAACAAAATTAAGCTCACCGCTTTTCTCAAGCCTCAATTGTATCCAACCTAAATCATCGGTTTTTGCGTATCCTTTAAATCCCGCCAATCTTGCATTTGCCACCGGTTGATTTTGCTTATCCAGAACTTGCATAATGACAACCTTAACTGTATTAATTTGCCATGCCAGATTCTTAATATTTCCAGGATACAGAGTGACTATTTTGGGCCTGTTATCAAAGTTAACCAATGTTTCGCCACGAGGTGATAATAGGATCTGGTACGTTTCGTAAGGCGGCAGTGCGATAAAACGATTTTTACCTGCATCAATTTTTGCGCGTTCGACGCCGTTTATAACGACTACAAAACTGAGCGAATCAGAAACGATCGACTGCAAATCAATCATTACCCCAGCGCTATCTCTTCGATTTCCACCGATAGCCATCTTTCCTTCACTGGCCACAATATTAAAACGGCCAGTCACCGAATAATCGGTCCGCCTATTACCGTCAGCCCGAATTTGTTCAAGTTCGACTCGGCCATAACCGTGCTCGTTATTTAGTTCAGACTTAACACTAGCCGTTGTTTGTTCGGCCTCTTGATTGACTTCAAAAACATTTGATAATGAACCCAACTTTTCCGATTGATTTTTAAACGCCACTCGCAGTCTTCGGTCCAGATGATTATTGACATCATTTTTTTGCGTGCCCGCTCTAGACCGTTTATGATTTTGTCGGGCGGATAAAGTGACATCAGTACTCCTTGAGAAAAAGCGCATGCTAAAACCAAAAAGAACACGGGTTTCCACATCATCCTGAGTAGCGTCAACTGAAAAATCAACTAAGTTGCCAGCTCCCCGATAAATATTTTTTCGCCAGCTTGCACCAAAAACCTTGGTTTTTTCCCGATCCACTCGAATGCTTTCTCTGGCAGAAATATTGAGAGTGGAAGACTCAAAAGGTATAGCCACATTAAGTAATATCTGCCGGCTATCATTTTGTAATAACTCATATTCCAAACCATAATCGACAGGCTCCTGACGATTCGTTTTACGATAACTGGCAGTAACAATCAACGGCCGATAGTTAAGATCTAATTGATAGAAACTGCCTATGCCATCATTTGAATTGAATACATAGTTGTTCTGAAAATTAATACCATCAGCCATCATAAAACTACCAATTTCGCCACTCGTTTCACTTGAGTTGTTTACAAATGAGGCGTTGAGACCTAAGTTTTCGGACAAGCGACTAACAACACCAGCTCGAAATACAGATTGGGACTCTGCATGCGGAACATCATATTGTTGCTCATCGGTGATCGTTTCAGGTACGCCTAATTCAGCAAAATAAAGCGACTCACCTACTGGCGGTAGTTGAAGAGATTTTGAGTAAAAATGAGTTTCACTAGTTTCCCGGCCACTGGCGCCGGTTATTTTTAGCTCGACGTTATAGGCGCCATCAGGAAAATCACGAGTGTCGATCTCTTTATTGCCAGCATCATAATTTCGACTATCGATTATTTGTCCATCTTTGTAGACATCAATCCGCGATCGCTCACTTAAAAATACGAAAAGAGAACTGCCACTCACTTGCTCCAGATCGGTACGGCTGGATAACGAAGTTTGAATTCTAGCACCGATAAAATCACGCTGGGTGTAAAATCCATTCGACTGAGTGAAACTCTTAAACGAGCCAATTTCATACGCAATATCCCTATAATCGTAAATCAATGAAAGTTGATCAAGACGGGTTTGATTTTCACTATCGTTATCTATATTCATCTGCAAACGATAATTTTGAAAACCAAGTACACTAGTGAGCTGCAGGGTATGAGCCTTGTCTGTTTGTTCTCCGCCAGTCGCCGCCAGGGAGAGCGAGTTTATAAAAGAAAGTTGGCTGGTGGATGCCGGTAAGTAGCGATCGAGTTGCAATCGAGTTTGCTTGATGTAGTTCGGACTAATAAATAGATCCAGCCGGAACAAGCTTTCGTCAAAAATAATACCAGCAATTTCTGGCGATAAAATACCGCAGTTTTTTTGGGACTTGTAATAACAAACCGATGTTGTATTTGGCGATAATTTGCCTTGTAATGTTTCTAATATCTTTGCCGGGTCCGTTAAATCACTAAGTCGTTTTAAAATCTCTTCGGGACGCTCAAATTGGATCCACTCCTGGCTGTAATTCATCATGCTGGATATTAATGGTTGTCCATTATAATAAATATCTACTAAAGCGATCTGCGGGGCTAAAAGGTCATCAAACCCTTCAGGAATACCGCTAGTAATAATACTAGTCGATTTGTTTTCCGAGGCAATATCTTTGTTAGCCAGTTCGCTGGTTTGCTCGGTTGCCGACAAACCAAAAGACAATAACAGCACACTGGTGAAACACCAGATATAAAATTGCTTGACCATTATTGAATTAATTTAAATGTTTTTATTGAGTTTTCAAGTCCTTTTGAAATTTGATAAGTCACGGGGGTTAAATAAGGTACTTCCACTTGCCATCGGTTTCCGGCGTAAATTCGTTTGCCGCCCAATTTAACGCATTGATTCACATCATCTTGTCTCGATTGTCCTTTGGGGCACTGATGGCCTTCTAACAATAAAACGTTGGTATTGCCATGATTAGTAATATGTAATGATTTATCGACCAGTTTGCCTTTTAAATCAACCTTGGCTTTGTGAGGTTGAGAAAGCACCAGTACTTCATAGGCGACCACAATTTTGACGGCGGTTTCCGTACTCTTAATTTCGCCAACTTCTGGTTTAACCAACACTCTAAAAACACGATCTTTAGCGACGACCGCTGGTGGTTTTGGGTTTTGTCCTGTTGGAGTTTTTTCGATATTTGTTGTGACCGGTTTATCGAGCCTCACAAACCGGACCCGCTTACGTCCACCTGGCGTGATCACCAGACGTTGCGGTGATACCAATAATCCTGCTTTTCTGGGATCACGATATTGTTCTCTTTCTTCCAGTTCGGTTCCTGGATTATGTATGACACTTGGGATCACACGTATATATAAAGTGTCCTCTCCCTGATTAAAGACTTCTATGTCACGGCTTCGCTCGCCTCCGTCTTCAAAATGAACAATTGCCTGACTTAAAGACATGCCTGCATTGGAAGGATTTATGACGGAAAAAAAGCCAATCAAGGCCAGAAAAATTGAAATAGAAATACGCACAAATTTGCTCGGTGTTTTTTCTTTCTATTACAATATGTTACGAGCTGAATGTCAATTACTTTCGAGGTTTATTCAGCAGCAACCGTCAAGGTCAATACACCATTATAAGGGGTTACAGAGTTAGCCGCCGACGGGTGTTCAGCAAAGGCGACCTGCAATTGATTTGAATAGGCATTTTTACATCGTTTTTCAACCGCCAGATTGGAATACACTTGAGAAGGTTGGTTGGCTTGTAAAGCTTGAAATGCCTGTTGTTGATGTTTATAAGAAACCTGATAACTCAACGGATTCTGGTGACCATTTGAAACTTTAAAATTACCGTTTTCGCCAGATCCACTGAGTTTGACTCTAAATAAATCAGCATCAAATTCACTGGTACAAAAACCACTTTCAGTTGCCTGATTATTTGATGTGAATTTGAGCTCACCTTTACCTTGTGCCTGACTCTTAGGCGCTATTGTCAGGGTGATATGACTAGTCGCACTCGAGGACGAACCAAGTGTGCCATTTCCTGCTGCCAATGCCGGGGTAAACGGAGTCACGACCAATGCCACTCCTGCCGCAAATGTTCGCAGCCAGTTTTGACGCCTAAGCGCTCTTTTGAGTTGCAGTGGGGTGATCAGCTCAAGCGCCATAAGAGCTTCGCCAATTCGCACTTTGTGGGTAGCTTGATAAACAAGCGCTTCGGTAAGTTCGTGTTCGCTAATATATTGGCGTTTGACTAAAATCTTACCTAATCGAGATTTTTCTTCTAGTTGTTGTATTAGCATCTTGAAACGTCAAATTTATGAATACCAGTTTATCGGCAGCTTAATAAAAAACTTGAGCAGATTTAATGAGTTAGACAATAACCACGTTACTGTACATTTGTTGGTCTGGTAAGATTAATGGGGGGTTTGCTATCCAATCATAGTATCGAATAGCACATAGCTACTTAGTGGGCCAGAGATTTTAATTAGCTAAGATCTTGATTAACTCTCAACAAAGGCGCGTTCAACC
>Ga0316205_10001626_pt1 | contig 27088 bp, 19 predicted proteins | sample 3monthpyrite_MG_FD_204941 | JGI IMG/M metagenome (GOLD analysis project Ga0316205, IMG submission 204941) | Microbial mat bacterial communities from mineral coupon in-situ incubated in ocean water Damariscotta River, Maine, United States -... | ecosystem: Environmental > Aquatic > Marine >... | reverse complement strand
CGCTCGCTTTGATGCGGAATTTAGTATCATGACTTTGGAACTGGCGCAGTTCATTCCCAGCTTATTGGAGGCATTTGGCGGGGAAGATGATACGGCGTATCACGCCGCAGATTAATTGACAAACCGAAGTAGATACAAGGATGGGTAGAGCCAAGCGAAGCCCATCAATACATTGCTATATTTTTTGACCAACATATTCGCCGCCAAAACACGCAACGCTAAAGTCCGCAACCGCTCCAAACTCAAGTTACCCGACAAATATTCACTAAGAATCGCGAGCCCTTCTTGCGTATACGTATTGCCTGGCATACCTAATTGCGCTTTTTTAAATTCAACCTTACGATAAAATGTTGGAATATTAGTCGATATCCGTGGTATTTTTTTTATCACTTTACAAAAAGCACTGGTTGTGCTCTCACGGATGGTTAAATTGTTTGGTGAAGTTACCACCACGGTATGATTGCGAGCAACAGCTTCATGAATAAGCCGCACCGTGCTATCTGTCTCGGGCTCAATTCGCTCCCAAGGATACATACTCAACAACCACCAGCTATAAGCTGGTGGGTTAGTAAAAAGGACTAAAGTCCGGATACGGGTCGCAAGACCCGTCTTTATGAACGCCGTTATTCTGTGTAAAAGTTATCATTACCTTTGCGTTCAAAGTCATGTTCTAAATATTTAGTGACAAACACAAAGTGATATTGAATCTTGAAAATGGTGTCATTGCCATAACGGTATTCCATAACATCTCCTGCCTCGGAGTATTATGCCGCGCTACAAACCTTAAAAGATAAATCTAACCGCCTAAAGGCGGTGGTTTTAACCTTAAACACGGACTAATAAAACAAATCTTCATTACTACACCCGTCTGAGACAATATACCCGAAACACGTGAAATTTAGGTATATATTGTCATTTTATAGTTTAATTTTATATATCCGCACGCACTATCTGTAAAAATCATCTTCAATTAATACTGATATAGTACAAAAAACAAACAGAAAGAACGGAACGCATTTTGCCGGTAATCATATGTCACAATGAAGTAATTCACCACGTAAATTTAACGCATCGATTGATTTTTTTCTCAGTTATTCAACCAACATTTCATCCCACGAGCATACGATCTCACTTAATGCTTGTCCCGTAGGGGTTTTCTTCACTCGGCAATACAACAAGTACGATACATGCACTGTATGACTCGCCTCACGACTCAAGTTTTTTACCATTGCCCTTCAATTGTAATTTAATACTCCGCCAATAACCCAAATGACTAAAACAAGACCATGCCCAGCGTGCCCAGTGAATCACCGAAAAAGCCAACCACAATGCCCACAACAACATTAAGATACGATAGACATACATAGGAACGGATATTGTCCAGGCTGATGGTAATACCGCACCACTACTATCTTGATACCACTTAAGAACATGTTGACTCGAAGCATTGCCTATAATCTGCATATCCGGTGAACCCAGTAAACCTTGTGAAACCGCATTAATCAATGTACCGACGGTGATTACCGTTGATATCACAATCAGAAATTGATAACCATTAAACTGCCAATTGGGCATCTCGTGTGACAACTTTGCTCGATACCCTAGCAAAAAGAACCACGCGACAACAACCAAAATGCTTTCCATGAAAATGGGCATCAAACCGATCCCGAGCAAAACCCATTGCCAATAACGTAACGGCGTCAATGTACTGAATCGAGCCAGGCCAAAAGCCATTAACATCAACACCACCAACATCCCCCAAAATAAAACAGCAGGCCCTAATGTCGGGCCACCCACGAACATCACCCAACGATCCCTAGGCATCTCAATTTGGATACTATGATTAACGTTGCTTAACCCGATATCAATCGGTGGCGTATCATGGCGCAGTGTTATTCCATGGGGCTGCTGCCATTTTACCACATACCTATGTTTACCAGGTGTCACGGGTAACTGTAATGTCCGTTCTTGCAAGCGCAATGGATAACTTGGCTGATTAATTTTGACCTCCAAAAGCTTGCTATCTTGGGGTAATACAATCGCATGCTGCATGCCCTGACTGCTACGCAGGATAAAAGTTAGGGTGGCATTGGATACCCTTGACCCAGGCCGAATCAATAAATGGCTTTGATCAATGGTGAGCGTTTGTCCCGCGATCCCCACCGGCTTGGATAACTGCAGTGTCAGTTGCTCACCCGGCCAAGGACTCCAAGCGGGTAGCCATCGATTCTCTTGCTCATGGTGAATAACGGGTATTCCCTGGTATTGCATATGCCACATGGGAGCCACATTAACCAACCAGGTTTCTATCCAACGGCTGTCGGATGGCGCGAGCAATTTAATTTTCTCTACCAGATGGCCTTGTGCATCCTGCATGGTTAATAGCGATTGCCATTGAGTCTGTTGGTTATGAGTCCCCAAACTGACACGCACATGACCATTCTCCACGCGAACCCCTTCAGTGGTAACGGATTCTCCAGGGAGCAGTGGAATATCCAGTACAATACCCGAGCCCAATGGACTCAGCCGAGTAATGCGAGTATTCACACGCCAGATTAAATCTAGCAATAATTTCCGTTCCACTTTTAAAAATGGAGGTAAATTTGTGGCATTAAATCCTGTCACCTCATTTGACTCGGTCTCTACCATTCGGGAAAGCTGTAACTGTTGATCAATGGTTCCATCGGCATGCACCCCAAGCACATTCCAGCCATCACTTATCACTTCCACATAATGAGGCTTGAGCGGCAACGGAATCTGAATGGTATCCACCGGTGGCAATACACCTTCCAAGCTAACCGTGTGCTGCCCTTTGGATAACATCAACCACCATGTCCCGGTTTCATCTTTGACAATACCTGAAGCACGCTGTTGATTGACAAAAATGCGTTGCGGCAACCATTGTTCCGCCTGTCCTGGCAGTGGCACCGCCACTGGCTCATAACTGTGTAATTGCATCTCTAAATGCAATGTATCCGCTGACAAACGTAGCTTCATCCATTGGACTTCGGCACATTTTGGCAAACAAACAGGATCAATAAATAATCGCTTTTCCAATTGTTTTAGTAACGCCGTATCAGGATAAGCTGCCACGGCAGGATTCGACCCTAAAACCATCGAGACGGCAAATAAACTCACTAACATAATAGCACTTAAACTTTTCAAGGAAGGTAGCTGAATGCCCTCTTTTCGACTAAATTTTACATTAAACAATCCAATGATCAATGCACTAATCAATATCACACGCAACCACGCTAATACCACATTAGCGGTAGAATCTAAGTAAAAAATTTTTATTTTTTGATTACGCTCCACCGGACCGCTCCATGAAAAATCCACCTGATTCCACGTCCATTGCGGTAAGCCTGGACCGGTTTGCAATACTGATTTGGGGTCATAATGCTGCATTTTAGTCGTTCGAGTCGGTGCAATACTAGAAGAATAATCAACCTCAGTTTTTCCTGAATTACGTTCCATAACCTTATCAAGCGCTTCATCAAGCACCCCCTTCTGCGGAGTTACAGCGAAAAAATTCCGATGATCCATACTGAAATCTACATGGGGAGACACCGATACCCACGGCTGTTCCAGTTGAGGATAGATACTCTGACGCACTTGTTGCACCACAAATGGAATAGTAATAATCACAAACCCAAGCAATGTAATATTTCGATAATGCCAAACTAATGTGCGAAAGCGGCCTTTGGGTAACACCCGTAACAAGGCAAAGCCAACAATTAAGAACAACCATATGGCCACCGGCGCACCGGGTTCATGGTAAGTAATGACCAATGTCACCAGGGCAATCACAGCCAGCGGTTTATTCCATAATTTAGCAATCGCTAGACTCATCAACAACACTAAAAAAATATCAAGCAAAGTCCATTGAGTCAGCCAGGTTGGCGAAATTCGGTCGGCCCCGGTCGCTGCCAATACTCGCCAGCCTGGCGGTAGATTTAAGGTCGTTATCACACGATCAAAGTCTTGATTCCAACCAATCGCCGGTAAGTTTTGAATGTCTTGACTCAGTAGGCTATCGGCGGTTAATTGAATATTACCCCGTCGAATTTCCACTCCGGTCAGTTCGCTTGCTTCGCGTTGCGTAATAAACTGTGCTTTATCATCAATGATCACCTGGCCGAGTTTAATCGGGGCATTCATTTCCAAACGCCAATTATTTTTTTTCATGCCGGAGATCTGATCCAATAAAGTGTATTCATCACCGGCAAAATTCAACCATAACGTCCGTTGTAATGATAACTGATCAGGCCCTGGATCAGGGTCTCCTCTCCGTTGTTCCTGAAGGCTTATTTTTTCACCAGGACGCAGACGATAGGCCGGTAAACGTTTCCAGGCATCAGGCAACAGGGTTTGCTGGGGATCGATGGCCACTCCATCGACAATTTCCACTAGACGCAAATCAGGTCGCGCATTAAACACCCAAATTTCTTCATCGACCCAACGCCCTGGTGGTCTGTTAAAAACCAGCTCATTCAATGGACCACGGTGCCGTGCAGTCAACTCCACCACCCAACGCCCCGGACGTACTTGTAAACGCAAGCTGTTATCGGTATCCAATCGCGCGGGCAAAGTACTTTTTAATCGCAATGGAATAAAACCCGCCATGGGAATACCAAGCACCACTTCCCTGGCGGACCCAGCCACTTGTATGGCAAAATGGAACGTGACAGTGGTCGGAATGGCATCATCAATATGACGAAATACCTGAAACTCGAATCGATCTTCGATTTTTTTCTGTTGTGTCGCCTGTAACCACAAGCGTTGCTTTTCGATCCGTGGAAAAACAATCGGTTTTCCCTCTGAAACAAGTTCTATTAATGCCGTGGATTCAGGAATGGCTAATGATTTGGGTAATGCCGACCAAATGAAACGTCCCTGGATGGCATGCTGACCCGCCGCCAAATAAACAGCCGGTGCGTTACGTCGATTCACCACCAAAGCAGGCTTATCATTGATCATCACTTCGGTTGGCCAATATCGCACCTCACCGGGTAACGCCACCCAACTATCATGGTAGGTCTGCCAAACTTGCGAAAACGTGCCGCCGCTGTTACTCAAATCTAACGTCAACGCATCCGGCCAAGCACAAAACCGCTGCTTAGCATTTGACAAAACAAAAGGACAGTGACGATCCTCATGCCCAAAAGATACCCAATCTACCCAGGCTTGCAGCGGCTCGGGTATGTCTTTTTGACTTAATGGGTTTGCATATACATTGCTCAAACCGACCAATAATACAACAAACATACTCATCCATTGAAAAACCCATCTATTTGTATCCATTCCATCCCTCTGCAATCAAATTATTGACTTAACAACTATAGCCCCTTCCCCCATAGGGAGCGAGTTGAATTATTTATTTTTCGAGCCTGTTCCATAACTCAGCAATCCTAGTGTGTCCCTAACTTTTTTTAAAATCCTGTCAACCTTTCCACTACCCATACGTTATTAGTGTTAGATCTGAAGGTAATTTAATAACAAAACCACAAGGGGAATCCTTTAATGCACCTTAAAACTCTCTTGATACAATCCGTTAGCTACCTACTATATCTGACTATTTTACTTAGTTTATTGGCCTGTAATCACACAACCGGGTCAGATAACGCAGAAAATAACACCGAAGAATCGGGAGAGATTGTTATTGGCATCACCGATGCGGAAGGTGATTTTCTTGGCTATACCGTTACCGTCGAGTCCTTACTATTAACCCACAATAACGGTCAAACAGTAGAAACCACACCTATAAGCACGCCGGTGGATTTTGCCCAATATACCCAATTAACAGAATTTTTCACCGCAGCCACCATTCCCGCCGGGCGCTATACCGAAGCCACTATGCGACTGAATTACAGCGAGGCACAAATCGTTGTGGACGATGGTAATAATCAATCTGTCACTATCGAGAAAATACAAGATGTGGCAGGTAACGAGATCTCCTCGATCACCATGAAAGTGCAACTCATCGGCCAAAATCAACTAATCATTGCACCCGGTGTGCCCGCCCATTTGTCATTGGATTTCGATTTAAAAGCCTCAAATTCAGTGATTTTCGATCCCACTCCAAGCTTAACTGTCGAACCCTTATTAATCGCTCAAGTCAATCCAGAAAAACCCAAAATTCACCGCCTGCGAGGCCCGCTAATTTCAGTGGATACCGAGCAACAACAGTTTCAAATGACCATCCGACCCTTTCGGCAAAAACAAGGGCGATTTGGTTCATTTGCTGTCACCAGCACCGATAGCACACTGTTTGAAATCGACGGTGAATCCTATGACGCGGCCAGTGGACTCAATAACCTGTCATTAAAATCAGCAGGAACCGCTGTTAAAGTATTTGGCAGCCTATTAATCAAGCAACGCCGTTTTGAAGCTACTGAAGTTTACGCGGGCTCCAGTGTAGAGAATGGTAGCAAGGACGTGGTGTCAGGCAATGTCATTGCGTTACAAGAAAACCAATTGACCTTACGCGGCGCGACTTTAATACGCGCCGATGGCACAGCAATTTTTAATCATGATGTGAACATCACCGTCGATACGGGCAGCCAATTTACCAAACCCCATGCGGATAACTCGCTCATTGGGTTTTCGGATATAAACATCGGTCAACACATCACGGCACTCGGTAAGTTTTCACAAACCAATGAAACTTACACCTTGGATGCCACCGGTAATCAGCAAGGGATTGTTCGGTTACGGTATACCACATTGCGCGGTAATGTAGTGCCAAACACTTCTTCTGAAGGTATCGCCATGTCGTTGCAAACCATTGATGGGCGTAGTGTCAGCCTATTTGATTTCTCATCAGGCAAAAGCGATCCTAACCACTATCAAATTGATACCACCAGTCTGCTTGCCGAGTATGATCCAGGTACGGCCTTAAAGGTACGTGGTTTTATGACAGCCAATGACACAAGCGAAACTTTTGACTTCACGGCAAAGACCCTCATTGATGTCAGCAACGTGCCCGCTCATCTCAACGTGACTTGGCAACATAGCGGTACAACAACTCCGTTTACCGATGACTGGCCAGCCAGTATGACACTCAATTTAACCGACGTCGGCCGTTTTCATCATCTTGTTCGATCAGGGGTAAAAACCGATATCAACACCTTAAGTGCCGCACCAACACTTAGCGCAGAAGATACCGGTCTTTATGTAATAAAAGATGGTGCTAGCAAAATGGTATTTACCTTGTATGCAAATTTTAAGACATCCCTACAAGATAAACTGGCTATCGGTAAAACCGTAAAACATCTAGCGAGCGTTGGACATTTTGATGAAACGACGAGTTTGCTGAGCACTCAACGGATTAGGATTCGCATGAATCAATAATTCTGGCGGGTTCCGTTCCGATGCTGCTGCATTGGAACCTCTGATGGTTGGTAGATCTGTATTCCCACGCAAAAGCGTGGGAACGAGCGTTGTTACGGCAAGGAGCCATTTCTCTCTCCCTATATAAAACCTTTTTCTCTTAAATAATTGGTGATGGTCTCTAAAACGATTTCCGTGGAAATGACGACCCCCATATCTTCTGCGACAACCGGTCCATCCACGTTATTCTCATCAGGCGTACTCAGCTGTGCGTTGACCAACATGCCGAGCAAAATCGGGCGCCTTATTTTTCGCATCTCAGCATCCCGCATGGCAAAATTAGACTCCATCGTCGACAAAAAAAATACCGGGCTACCCGCCGATCCAATCGCCACCTGCGCATCAATCAGAAACTGTTTTTTGCCTTGGAAGCCCCCACCCAATGAGGTAGATACCATCCCTTTTCTGAGTACTGGCAACATATGCTTGCGATCCCACAAGCCATGCGGATACGTCACAAAAACAATATCATCCCCAACGCCTAGCAGTTCCGGATCGGCCGGACTCAGTAAGAACTCAGGCCCTAGGGCACGAAAATAAATGGCAGTACCCGAAGCTTCGATATGCTTAACAAATGGCACAAAAGGCGTCACCGCAATATCAAGCTCAGCATCTGCATTCATATACCAAAGCCGCTCAAAGTTATCGATATCCAAGGTATAACCTTTCCCCAATAAAGGTTTACCATCAGCAGATAACATCAAGGTCATACGACCTTCAACGGCTGCTTTTACGGTTCTTTTCGCGGTAACAAGAAATGGGTAATTATTGTCTTCAGTTTTATATTCGAAAACAAATGCGGTACCTTCTTTCTTGCCGCCAGCTTCATCTCTGGTTTCTATTCGGATCGTGGTAAAGAATATTTTTTCTATTTCCGATGACAATTTCATAATAACCTTATTTTTCTTTAGGCTTTAAATGATGCATTATACGCTTAGCGTGCCTCATATTCATGCTTAAATTCTAATAATACGTCAGACCTTCGATAATCATAACAAGCGCTTAGCTAACGGAATGCCCAAACCAATCATATACCCGTATTAAATTCCATGCGATACCAAAGGAATATTCGCTACTGGAGTGAATCCCCACATTGTTCAATAAACATCCTTCACACTTACGCCTGATGACAGCACCACTATGACTGAGTCCTGTTTTATCTTACAAAATCAATCAGTCTAACACCCCCAACCGATCCATCTTACTATATAGTGCAACTAATTGATCTCTATATTCATAAATGTAAGAAAGCGCACGCCACCCAGGCAGTGACTGCACTTTGATCCGTGATATCTGTGAGCAAGCAAAGCTTCCATCGGCGATTAATACACCGCCACTCGCTCACCCATTTAGCTTACCGAGCCAATCGAACCTAATATTCGCTACCAATGTCGGGTAAAACTTTAGCTATTTTGCTATACGACCCCCTGACTTGTGGACTCGTTAGCATGTTTGCGAATATCGTCCATGTCGAGCCCCTTGACTCTATGAATAAGATCGACCAAAACTTTCGAAGGTAAAGTACCAGACTCCATAAACACTAGAATTTCCTCCCGAAAAATCATTAATGTAGGAATTGAATAGACTTGGTAACAAGCGGCTAGCTGAGCATTATGCTCGGTGTCCACTCGCCCGAACACAGTTGTACTAAAAATGTCCGATACTTGCTCAAATATTGGACCAGATGTTTTACAAGGTCCGCACCACGAAGCCCAAAACTCGACTAAAACAATTTCATTTTCTGCGACTGTCTGGGAAAAATTATTGAGATTAAGATCAATAGTAGCCATTGCGCCATCCTAAAATATACGAATCTAACCATTAAGAATATTGCTTAGTTCAAAGCACTGCTGTAGAAAAGCTTTCGCGCAAAAAACCATCAATTCGAATGATTATGTCACTCGTTTGAGAAAAACAGCCCAACTGATACCCAATACCACCATCAATAATCCTTTGCACATTGCCTGATTGACCCTCATTGGCCGATCCTCTATCGCAAAATCCAAAAATGATAGGATTAACAATTTTCCTTCGGTTAAGCGCCATGGGGTCCGCTAAACGGGACACCAATCTCCGCGCTATCAATCTCAATCTATGATGATTGCTGAGTAAAAATCAACAAAATGGCTATTTTTTTATGATGTTTCAGCCGATTTACTTTTTCAACCAAACAGCTCATCGGCTTGCTTACAGAAGATCTCGTTCATTGAGTTCTCATGGCTAACCAAGTCATAAAAATAATGAAACCTCACTTCGCGTTACAAGCCGTTTGTTACAACCGACATTTCGCCACCGACCATGCAATCTTGCTTAATCGCTGACCCCAAATCAATTTTTCTTCGCTACGCCATCCAACAAATATGACACCTGCTGAAAAAATCCTATCTGAAATCAAATCCCTGTGCGAATTTCACATGTCCCGATGCAAAATGAAGGTGACAAGACGGTGATCAAAAAGCAATATTGGCAATAGGTCGCCATTTTTTGTTAACCATCACCCAAGACACTTAATGGAGAAATGAACAACAATATTTCCGTCATCAAATAGCTCAAGATAATGCTTTTTTATCCCGCCATGGAAGATCAAGCAAAGACAAGGCCAGTCCTAGAGCGAACGACAACTCAACAACAAAGAATAAAACGAGGCAAAGGATTACAACGATGACAGATATAAGACGCGGCTTTAAAAATGGGTCAGATGAGTGTAAGACAAGAAAAAATGGGTGAGATATCACCCCTTACATAAAATCAATGTCGCATTGTGCCAGCTTAGATATTTTTAAAATAAGGATAAAACCATGCACGTCTTTGCCATACCACAAGGGCCATGCACAACATTAATAAAAAAAGACTCAGCGCACCACGATTTGGTTTGTTGATGATTGTTAATGTGTGTGTTTCGCTGGTTTCAGCGGGTACATTGTCAGTCAGATTAGTCTTGGTCAGATCTGAATTTTCACTTTGCGAATCCGCCCTTACCAGCATGTTACCGGAAAACCGATAAGCTATTTTCATAAGAACAGACGCGTTGTTATTCACACCTAATGTGCCAATGTCACACAAGAGCAAATGATTCTGCGATACATTATTATAAGGTTGGCATGGATAATTTTGCGACCACTCAAGCAATCTTGCCGCTTGTGGTAACAAAATTGACAGGCGGGTATTGGTGGCCTGATCTGGCCCCTGATTGGTTACCATGACAGTATAATCAATGGTTACGTCAGAATGCAAACTCCCATATGACGCAGTGATGACGGTCTCTAAATCTATCTCAGATGCTTGCTCTAATTCGCTGACTTTAGCCAATAATACGTCACTCTCACCGCCACCATACTGCGCTTGGAAGGCGGTATCCGTCACATACATACTCTCTGACCAGGTACCACCGGCTAGGTAAGCATGACGATCATCATCGACGCTTAAACCAAATAAAAAATCCGTTGACTCACCACCCAGTAATGTTGAATAGTCGACACTCAACCAACGCGTCTGCGGCTCCGGTGGTTTTGGCTTATAATCGGGATCGGGATCAAACAATAACTTTGTCAGAAAAATATCACTGTTCAAGCTAATGCCTTGCAGCCCATTGGCAATAGGAAAGTCCTGCGAAAGCGTATGCCCGCCCACAAAGATTTCATCGACATAAAATGGTGGCTCTTCATCACTGGCTTTGTTATGTCTTTTCACCACTAAGGCGGTAGCTACATCACGATCACTGCCACGCACAAACGTTGACATCATAATCTCACAGCCATCTCGGGTAAATTTGGTGACAAACGCTTCCAGTGAGCGAGCCGGGCCAAAACTGTCTAACAAACCATCTAACAGAGGAAAGCTTGATAGCTGGACTCGCATCCCTGGTTCTTCCGCGATCGGCTTGCCCTCCCCCAGCATAAAACCACCGGAATAGGTCAAACCCGCAATATACACTCCCTTGTGTTTTTTTGGAATATACGTGATTACCGTACCGTCCTCCTTAATTATCTTATCGTCCTTATCATCCTCATCGTCAGGACATTTATCGTCAACCAACTCATTGTCAAGCAACGTATCGTCTAAAGCAATCGCGGTGATTTCATCATCTTTATCGCCACCAATATAGGTGCGGAAAATCAACGTATCTAAATCCCCCGACAATTTCATTAAAAATCCATCAGAGCAGGCTCGTTGATCGACTAAATCCACATCTTCATCAATTTTACACAACCCAGTACCCGGATAATATTTACGATAACTTGGCAACGACTCGCTCCCTAATAAGTCCTCAGAAAACGTGGTTCCGGCCACATACACACCGTTCACATTATTGTCATTATCAAACTCTAAAACCAGGCTAGAAGCAAAATCATCGGCGCTCCCCCCCAAATAACTTGCCACCGATAATGCCCGCCCATCACTGGACAAACGACCCACAATCAGATCAGAGCCACCACTGAGTTGACACTGCAACACCTGCTCATCTGGAGCACCACCGGGACCAACACAAGGCGTTGCAAGACCGCTAGAAGTAGTATTCGCGGCAAAATAAACTTGGCCTTGCTTATCAACGTCAAGACCGCGTGCGCGTTCATCTTTTGAGCCACCCAAATATGTCGAATACACCAATTGACCATCACTGGTCAATTTACTAATAAATAAATCCAAGGTCTGCTCAACCTCATCGTCGCTCGGCGATAACACGCGCTGAAAAGCTTCTGATGTGATCGGAAAATTAGCTGACTCCGTCGCCCCCAATAAATAAATATTGTTATCGGCATCAATGGCCATAGCACGCGCCCCTTCATTGCCACAGCCGCCGAAAAAAGTCGAAAATAATAGATTACCCTGCGCATCAAACTTACTCAAAAAAACATCAAAGTCTTCCTTGAATTGAATACCTTGTGATCCATCAGGCAAGGTATAATTACAATCATTAATACCATGCTCTGCCTGAAAAAATGCCTGTTGAGTTTCGGCCTTAATAGGAAATTGAGCAGGATTTAATTGAGTTCCACCCGTGCTCACCAAGGCCGTTTCCGTAGTGGTCCCGGTGATATAAAAATTTCCGAAACGATCATTGACAATCGCCCTCGCATTATCTTTACCACTGCCACCAAAATAAGAAGCAAAAGATAAAACCGGATCGATAACTAAAGGCGCTGAAGCGATATAATCTGCCACCGCAAAGCCAATCTCATTGCCGCTCACCACAAACTGCCCCGCCACAAGCTGTCGTTGCCCATCAATGTCTTGATAAATAATGGGCGCATGTTGCATAAACATCCCCATGGGTGTCAATAATTCAAGTGAACCATCGGCGGCTAATTGAATTTTATCCGCGCCACTCACTTGAATACGAATATCACTGGGATTACCGCCAGTCTTCACCACAAAATCGTATTCCACTTTGCTTTCATGAAAACGATACACCAAATCAATGTTATCGTAGAGCTCATGCTGTACCACCGATTGATAGTGCGGCACATTGGCAATCCACTGCTTTGGCTGATTGCCAAAAAAATAATGACTGGTACTGGATAATTGTTTTTTGCCTTGCAGACTCACTTGACTATTAGCATGCAAATAAGAAAAGCTGAGATCGAGCACCGATAATGGTGACGGCTTAACTGAAGCATGCGATGCTTGATTTACCTTGCCACGGCCATGCAAACGTAATTTGGCCATGTTGCCGGTAATGGATACGTTATAATTTTTACCTTGCGAAAAAAACAGAATATCTTTTGCCGCCTGACCGTTGTTTTTTTCAAAGAAAGCATGTCCATCACCTTGCTTAACAGCTTGCTGATTAAGCAACAGCTTGCTTTGAGAATTCACTGGTTGCTTGGCATACAGCGGCGTCACCAAACAACAACTCACTAACAGAAAAAATAAACTGATCGATTTAATCATAATGCGATAAAGTATAATTGTTAACCACTTCGCTCTGACCTTCCCCTGACAAAAATAGGCTTCTAAATTGTTAGACAATTGTTTCACGTTTATTTTATACAAACAACAGGCCACAAATTTCATATAATTAAGCCCAACGTTTCAAATCCAGCTAGGCAGCACCCATAGGCAAAACCAGTTTGATGATAAAAAAACATAAAATTCTCAGCAAAATTATACCGCTAATCATTGTCAGTGTCGCTATTGGCGGTTTTATCATCTTAAAAAAAACGCGCCCAAGCGCCCCGGTCAAAGCCATCGAAGAACGCCAATGGTTGGTCCAAGCAGAAACCATTACCGTGGGCACATATTCGCCAGTCATCCCCTTATATGGACGCAGTGATGTCCCCAGCGTTACCACCATCACAGCGGCCATCCAAAGCCATGTACAACAGATACGGGTAAAACCCGGTGAATTTGTTAAGAAAAATCAAGTGTTATTATCCCTTGATGAGCAGCAAGTCAAAATACAGCTGCAACAACAAGACGCTGAAAAAAAAGAAATCGATGCACTAATAACCAGTGAAAAAACCCGTCATCGTTTTGATATTGAATTATTAAAGCAAGAACAACAACTCCTTCACTTAGCAAACCAAGCGGTTGCACGCGCCCAAGAGTTACAAAAAAATGATTTGGGCTCACGCGCCGTATTAGACGAAGCACAGCAAGCTGTCGCACGCCAACAAATTGCCGTGCAAAACCACCAGTTTCGGATTGATGACCACCCAGCCCGCTTGGCGCAACTCAGCTCACGTAAAGACAAAATTCTTGCAAATATGGCCTTAACCCAACTCGATTTGAGTTACGCAAAAATCGTCGCGCCAACAGATGCACGCATTATCAGTGTCCATACCACTCAGGGAGAGTATGTCAGTAAAAATAGTAAATTACTTACATTGCTTGCCAATCATCAAATTGAATTACAAGCCCAAATACCGTCACGTTATATCCCCCTCATCGAACGGCAGTTAGCCGAAGGAAAAACTCTCATGGCAACCAGTGCCGATGATACCTCGATGCCTTTCACCTTAACGCGGCTAGCCGCCTCCATCCGTGAAGGGCAAGGCGGTGTCGATGCTTTTTTCAGCTTTGGAGAAAATCCGCAAAATGTTCCCATCGGGCGCACCTATGAACTTTGGTTATCTTTACCGACTTTAGAAAACAGTTTTACCTTGCCTCAAGACGCCCTGTATGGCACCCATCGCGTTTATAAAATAGTGGACCAAAGACTAGTCGGCATTGAGGTTAGTTGGCTTGGTGAAATGCGTACCGAAAATTATTCCATGCGACTGATTTTGCAAAGCCCTGAAATTACCACCGGTGACGTATTATTAACCACTAAATTTGCCAACGCAATGCATGGTCTTAATGTGGTTGTCAGCGAACAATCCATCAAAGAAAAAGAATAATAATATGAACTCAACGCTGTTATCACGCTTTGCCCAACATCGAGTGGCGGCTAATTTACTAATGGTTATTTTGATCATGCTTGGTATTTGGTCATTATTAAAACTCAATACCCAATTTTTTCCTAATTTTGCATTAGATGTGATCAACGTACGTGTCATATGGAGCGGCGCCAGCGCAGAGGATGTTGAACAAGCCATCACCATTCCCTTAGAGCAGGAATTGCGCTTGGTAGACAATCTCCACAAAATCAGTTCCACCTCAGCCACCGGTGTTTCGGCCATCTCTCTGCAATTTAAAGATGGCAGTGATATGGCCATGGCACACAACAGTATCACCGAATCCGTATCACAAATCCGAAACCTACCCGTCTCTAGCGAAAAACCGATAATTACTCGCGTGGCACGCTATGAACGTATTGCCAAACTCATATTGAGTAATGAACAAGGGGTCGAAGAATTACGTCAATTAGCCTATGACATAAAAAATGATTTGTTGACACGGGGTATCGCAAAAATCGACATCCTTGGATTACCGGATACACACATTGAAATCCAAATCGCGAATAAACAATTACAGGAATTAGACTTATCCTTAGATGATATTGCTAATCGTATTGATCAACTCAGTCAAGACATTCCCGCCGGTTTTGTTGGCCAAAATAATGTGGCGCGTCAACTGCGCAGTCTGGCACAACAACGTGACGCCTTGGGTTTTGCTCAATTACCGGTGATCAGTGATGGCCAAGGCCAGCGCTTAGCACTCAGCGATATTGCCAATGTTGAGCAGCTTGCCCGCGACAAACATATTGACTTAACGGTCGACCAAACCCCCACCGTGGAACTCACTTTGCTGCGCACCGAAACCAGTGATGCATTAGTGTCTGCTCGCATTTTAAATCAATGGTTAAGCGAGATGGAACCCAGCTTACCGCCCAGCGTACACGTCCGCGTCTATGATCAATCCTGGCAATTGATTAACGAGCGTATCCGATTACTATTAACCAATGGTTTGGGTGGTTTATTGCTTGTTGTCGCAATTTTATTTATTTTTCTTAATGGGCGCATCGCCTTTTGGGTCGCAATTGGTATTCCGGTCTCTTTTTTAACGACGCTGTGCATTTTGTACCTGGTCGGTGGCACCATCAATATGATTAGCTTGTTCGGCTTGATTATGGCGGTCGGTATTATTGTGGATGATGCCATTGTGGTGGCAGAAAATTCGTTATCCAATTTACAAGCCGGTGACTCCCCAGAACAAGCGGCGATAAAAGGCGCAAGACGCATGTTTGTCCCAGTGGTCTCATCATCACTTACCACCATTGCTGCATTTCTGCCACTCATGTTAGTGGGCGGTATTGTGGGCAATATTCTGTTTGCCATTCCGTTAGTCATTATCTGTGTCGTGATTGCATCATTGATTGAGTGTTTTTTCATTCTTCCGGCGCACATGAGCATGGCATTCAGACACATGGCAGGGCGTCCCCCATCAAACAAACGACAACAATGGGATACGAAATTTAATCGCTTTCGGGATCGCGTTTTTGTACCACTGGTAGACAAAGCGGTGACCCATCGCGGCATTACCTTAGCGTTAGCTATCTCGGCGTTTATCTTGTGCATAGGTCTGGTTGCCGGAGGACGCATTGGTTTTGTATTTTTCCCCAGTGTGGAAAGCAAAATTATTTATGCCAACGCCAGCTTTACCGCAGGAACCCCCGCCCATCAAACCAAACAGTTTCTGGCGCACATGCAACAAACGTTACGACAAACAGAACAACAATTCGGTGAAAACCTGATTGAAATTGCCATGGTTCGCCATGGCATCACCTCCAGTGGTGGTGGCCAAGGCAGTCGGCGAGGCGATCAATATGGCTCGCTGATTGTGGAACTAAGCTCTCCCGACCAACGTAATATCAGTAATGATCAGTTCATTCGTGCCTGGCAGCAACATATCAAACAGCCACCAGGCATTGAGTTTTTTAACATCACGCAACGCGCCAGTGGCCCCACCGGCCAAGCCATCGCTATTGCGCTAACCGGTCAAGACTCCTTCACGTTAAAACAAGCCGCCACCGTATTATCTGATCGGTTACGGGCCTTTGAAGGCGTCAGTGCAGTTGAAGATGACCTTCCCTGGGGACAAGAGCAACTCATTTACCAATTGACCCCCGTGGGACAAACCTTAGGTCTGACAGTCAAAGCCATTGGGCAACAATTAAGAGCCGCCTTTGATGGAAGACTCGTACAAATTGTGCAAAAACAAGAAACAGAGCTGGAGGTTCGAGTGCGTTTAATCGCTGACGAGCGCGCACAACTCACCTCATTAAGTAAAATTAATATTACATTACCCGATGGCAGCAGCGTGCCCTTAAATACCGTGGTTAAATTAACACCTAAAAAAGGCTTCGAAGCCCTGCGTCATAGCAACGGTCAACTGGCGGTACAAGTGACTGCCAATGTCGACAAATCACTTAATAATACGCAATTGATTCTTGAATCCTTAGAAGCCACCACCCTAGTGGATATTTTTCAACAATATGGTGTCAGTTATTTTTATGAAGGCAGTGCTTCCGATCAAGCAGAGACCATGCAAGACATGAAGCGCGGCGCCATATTTGGACTCATCATGATCTATTTAATTTTAGCTTGGGTATTTGCCTCATACAGCAAACCGCTGGTGATCATGGCGGTGATTCCGTTTGGTATTATTGGCGCGATTATTGGCCATCTCTTATTAAATATTGAAATCACGATTCTTTCTTTATTTGGTATTGTGGGTTTATCAGGCATTGTCGTCAATGATTCCATCATCTTAGTCTCGCTTTACCAGCAATTGCGACAACAACAAATCCCCGTAAAAACCGCCATTGTGCAAGCGACCCAACAGCGATTCAGAGCGGTATTATTAACCTCACTGACCACCATTGCCGGTTTAACCCCATTACTTTTTGAAACCTCCGTACAAGCACAGTTTTTAATACCCATGGCCACATCGATTACCTTTGGGCTTGGTTTTGCGACCCTTTTAGTGCTGCTAGTGATACCAGCCCTATTGTCACTGATTGAGTCTATATTTAGTGCTCAGCGTTTTCGTGTAAACCCAGGAACCTCTCATGTTAAATCAAAAAATATACTTCCCGAATAAAAAAGGCGAAAAGCTTGCCGCGTATCTGGACCGGCCGGTTGGCATCAATCCCAAAGCCTACGCCATTTTTGCTCACTGTTTTACCTGTACCAAAAATATAAAAGCAGCAAGTTATATCAGCCGCTCATTAACCCAACAAAACATCGCTGTGATACGCTTTGATTTTTCCGGCTTGGGGGAAAGCGAAGGCGACTTCGCTGAGACTAATTTCTCATCAAATGTGGATGATTTAATCGCCGCCTATGACTTTCTGGCAGCGGATAAAAATTATCAAGCACCACAGCTTATCATCGGTCATTCTTTAGGGGGGGCGGCGGCCATCATGGCGGCGACTTCTATGCCTTCAGTGGTGGCTGTTGTGACCATTGGCACTCCCAGTGAGCCCTCTCACGTAACTCGACACTTCGATCATAAGTTACCCGACATTGAAACCCACGGCCAAGCAGACATTGATATCAGCGGCCGAACGTTTCAAATCAAAAAACAATTTGTCGATGATGTCAAACACGTCAATATGAACAATGCTATAAAAAATTTACACCGTGCATTATTAATTTGCCATGCACCACACGATGACACCGTGAATATTCAACACGCCGGCAAAATTTTTCAAACCGCCCAACATCCCAAGAGTTTTGTTTCATTAGATAATGCAGATCACTTGTTATCCAACTCAAGCGACGCATTATATACCGGACAGCTCATTGCCGCCTGGGCAAACCGATATTTAGCTGTCCAAGATGAAACACCACCGCATTCACCCACCCATCAGGTGGATGTACACACTTATCCCGAAGGGGTATCCACTGAAATTAACGCCAATGGCCATGCACTGATGGCCGATGAACCGCATCACTTGGGCGGTAACAATCTCGGCCCCACCCCTTATGAACTTCTCAGTGCCTCACTGGGTGCCTGTACCAGTATTACATTGAGGATGTATGCCGACCGAAAAAACTGGCCACTGGAAGATATTCATGTGACAGTCAGTCATGAAAAAATCCACGCATCAGATTGCCAAACCTGTACTGAAAAAAATCAGTATGTTGACAAATTTACCCGACAAATGACCTTATCAGGTCCATTAACGCCGGAACAAACAGAACGCTTGCTTGCCATCGCCGATAAGTGTCCAGTGCATCGCACATTACACCAATCGATTTTAGTCGAAACGCATCTTTTAAATTGATATACTCAGAGCTGCGGCCATTAACGATGATTTGCGATTCCCAGTATTGAACTATTGGGCCGACCATCAATCAAAAAATCATCAAAATCACAGCAAAGATTATTACCTCTTGTGACACCGAATTAATCCAACGTTGAGTGCGAAAAACCCCCACTTTAATGAGCATGCAGAGTACATATAAGGCACTGTCACTATGACTGAACTACCAGAATCTATTCATGGCCTTCCTAATATTTGCGGTAACGAAACGTTGATTCAACGTGTGATTGATGAAAACCGCAACCAAGCGATCTATTTACCTGAAAGTAAAATCGATTTCCAGACAATTAAAGCCGCCTACGCCATCGCATTACATATGCATCAGCCACTGATTCCTGGGGGCGGTGATGATTTAGAAACTGCTGAAGTCATCAGTAATTTAAAATATATGATGGATCACCCAAACATGCGCGATAACCATAATGCACCGATATTTCAATGGTGTTATCGGCGCATGGGAGAACTTATCCCACAACTGGTGGGGGAAGGCAAACAACCCCGGTGTATGCTCGAATACTCTGGGACTTTATTGCATGGACTTCGTCACATGGGTTTACATGAGGTCATTGATAGTTTAAAAATAATCACTTGCAATATCAGCTATCGCGACCACGCCGAGTGGTTAGGCGCGCCATGGGGACATCCCGTGGCACCTTCCACACCCACCCAAGACTATCGCCTCCATGTCAAAGCCTGGCAACATCACTTTGCCGCCATCTTTGGCACGGAAGCATTAGCACGAGTACGCGGCTTTTCTCCTTCCGAAATGGCCTTACCCAACCACCCGGATGTTGCCTATGAATTTGTCAAAACGCTCAACGACTGTGGTTATCAATGGGTGCTGGTTCAGGAGCACACCATCGAAAGAACCGGCTCAGGCCAGCACTTAGAGCAACCGCACCTACCCCAACGGTTAGTATGCCGTAATGCCAAAGGTGAAACCGCAGAAATCATCGCCATTATAAAAACCCAAGGCAGTGATGCCAAGTTAGTCGCGCAAATGCAGCCTTACTACCAAGCCAAAAGCTTAACTCGTTGGCAATTGGCTGGAAAATCCGTCCCACCACTGGTCACTCAAATTGCCGACGGTGAAAACGGTGGCGTAATGATGAATGAGTTTCCTTCTAAATATCAATCCGTGGTGCATAAATGCTCATATACCGATACACCGATCATGAATGTCACAGAATATCTTGAACATTTATTCGCCATGGGCATTAGCATACAAGACTTACCCACGATTCAACCGATACATCAACAAAAAATTTGGGACAATTTTACACCCGGTGATGGTTCAGAGAAACTCACATCCGTCATTGAAACACTGAAAAAACAAGATCATCCATTTCATATGGATGGCGGTAGTTGGACCAATAACCTATCCTGGGTGAAAGGTTATGACAATGTCTTAGGACCCATGGAAAAAGTCAGCGCATTATTTAATGAAAAAGTCACAAAAAAACAAATGCCAACCCATGAACACCGCTATCGCAATGCATTATTTTATCTGCTGACATCACAAACCAGCTGCTATCGATACTGGGGCCAAGGCACCTGGACTGACTATGGCCGGGAATTATGCCGGCGCGCTGAAGCGATTATTACGCATGATTTTTAACTTAGGAATGGGCGCTCAGCTTGGGTTTCTATTCACCTAAAGCGCCTACTTATGGTGGACGCTTTAATTGACCACGGCAGGTTTTATTTTTGCGGCGCTGCCAGTTGAGTGAGGCTGCGATAGCTTTGTACAAACTGCATTAAGCCATCGGAACGCCCAGCGACTGTATCCACTGCACAGCGCACGTTTTCAAGTTCTTCCAGCACAACCATCTCTCGGCTTCAAAGCAAATCCCATTGTTTATTGCTGGCACTTCAACGGCTCAATTTTGTTCTTCCACCACCGTCAGCTCGCGTGGAATCACTTCTTTATACATCGGGTTGGCGATTTCCAAACCTACCTTACCTACCCGTATCAAACCGAGATCAATAAGGTATTGCTGATCTTCGACTGCAGTAGCAGAACTTTCAATAGCTTCACCAAGTAAGATCGGTTGAATCACACGTTGAACCCGTGGTTCATTGATTTTGTCAATCAGTTGATCCAAATGTACGTCACGGCGTTTAATTAAAATTTCAACAGCGTTACGTACATCATTCACGGTGATGGTGTGCTCACGTGGTGGCGCATGCTTGCCAAAACATAACTCTCGCCCCAGCGCGTTAACTAACCAAGGTTGACCGAGGGTGTTATCGTAAATTAAATCCAAGGCGTCTTTTTCAAAGCACTGTCCAGTAGCAGAGGTATGTTGCTGATACTCAAAAGTCTCTGATTCCGTCGAAGAAGAATCTCCTCGTGCGTCTACCATATTGTGATAAATATAAATCACAGACTTATCCTTGATTGCCTCACGTCCGGCATCACGAGTCCAGGCTTTCACTTCTTCTGCTGTAACCGCTATGCCACCAACACCACCGAGTATTTTGCTTCTTAACACAGTGCTTTTGGTAGATACCATCTACTAATATGTCATCAATCCCGCCATTTGCATATATCAACTGACGATGAGGTAATAAGGATGCCATGCCCAAATTCGTATAAAACGAAAACGACGACGGGTATCATCGTTGTGATGGCGAGAAGCCCAATACTTATCCTGACGACTGGCAATCAAAATCTCAAAATCAGCCAACTCATTGACATTAGCACTGGGCAACTGCTGAGAGAGATCTTTAATCAGTTGTATCTCCACCGTTTTAAAAGTCTCAACTTCAGACAATTGATCAAGCGTAAATTCGCCTAGCTTACGATCAATATTCAAAGCGTCAGATACCCATTGAGAAATTTCATCAAACCAACGGTAATAACGAGAGCTGTCACGCCAGCGCGACAAGAACGACCGAGCAGAAGCCACAGAAGTGGAATGCGACAACATCAGACTACGCGCCCAATCCGGTACCTCGTCCAAGCCTTCAGCAAATCCTGTCACTAACAATTGAATCATGAGGCATCTTCTGACGTTTCTCATTATTAAGACTACCAACCATCAGCTGACGATTTGCAATATGATTAGCATTCTTTTTGTAATCATCTATCAAATGCTCAGCGACCCCTTCCTTCCGGCTTATACATTACCCTTCCCTTGCATCATTAAAAACATTACGATAGTGGAACACCCGTCACTAAAGATACGACCTGTCTCAAATGATCTTTAAATTGATTAAAACTCGGCATATCAATTCGCTGCACATCCACTTCACCATCCCGTACGCTCTGTGTCATAGCCTGAGCAGAATCGTTATCCACCACTGCTGTCAACTGGTCTTTCAAGGGGTGTGCCCCATCATCATTACCCGACTCATTTTCAAGCGCTGTACAATGCTGGTAATTATTAGCTAAAGCACACAACAACCATGCTTCTGATTTTGGTTTTGGGATCATTGGTATACCATGAGCGTAACCTTCATCTTCGAAGCCCTTAATCATAGAATCCCACTTATCTTGCCACTCACCTCTACCTGCCGAAGCCAAGTCATCAGAGTCACGAAACAAAACGGCTATAACCTCGCCATCGGTTTCATCAGATTTTTCCAACGCCCGCTTAGCCAACACCCTCGCATTGCGACGAAAATACAGCGTCTCCTTTTTTTTCTTCACCCCCGGTAACGAGGGAGACTTACGAAGCGCTTTTAAATCTGCCGCTCCATCAACCAAATATTTTTCAGATACAAACTCAACCAAACCAGAATCAATGTGCGACAACTCGTACCCCTGAGCCTGTTCCACCAACTTATCCACCATCACCGCCATTGGTCCCGGTAAAAACTCACTCCCTTTACACTGCCTCAATGCCATATTGCAATAGCCAATATCTGTTGGCCCTTCACCACTCAGCAATAGATACATACTGTTCTCCTATTGCTGAGGTATTCGGTTTATTTCATTAGCAAGCTGAGTGAGGTCGGTATCCACAAAAGCTTCACCAGGCCCCATGACCCTCAACTTTTCAGCCATTGAAGGGATTCCAAACAAGGGTATAGCCTGGGTATAACCCTGTTCTGTCTTATACAGATAAATCACTCCCGCTTGGGCAACATCATCATCCAGGTAATTGAGAATCATCGGGCTGTGAGTTGTTACCAATACCTGCTTATCAGATTTAACCAGCACCTTCATGAGGAATTCAACCAGCTCCGGATTGATGCCGTTTTCAATTTCATCAAATAATAAAAAACTATGTTCGCTGAAAAATTGAGAAAGCACTGCCATCATTCTCAACATGCCATCATTAATGTGGCGTGCATCCGACTTTAAAATATGATCTTGATACTTTTCTTCAATAGAAAGGAGCTTCCAACCAGATCGTATGGATTTGGCAGAAAACGTATCAAGTTGAGGATAAATTTTCTTTAGCCCGCGAAGCAAAGACGTATGTTTATCCTTATCCAGTTCAAATAAAAATGCTGATAAATTTTGTCCACCTAAGCCTAATTGACCTTTGGCCTCTCGGGTTCGAGTTCGCAATAATTCAGGAGAAAGTAAATCAAGCGATTCCAACTGCACAAAAAAGTATTTCAACTTGGCAAATAAGCCAGGAATCTGTGATTCCTTGAGCTGAGATAATATTGAACCCTGATAATCAAATGCAATTTCTACTTTAATCGGTGAAACATCCGGTTTTTCCAAATTCCATATTGTGAATTTTCCTTCCTCAACCTTCAGCAAGTTTTTCTGATTCCATTTCACAGTTTCACTAGTGCAACGTAAGCTCACCCTGTTAAAGCTTGCTTTCCATTTAACCACTCCTCCTTCATGCTCAAGTTCAACTTCCAGTTCGATATTGCTTTTTTTAGTCAGACGTGAGTTGAGATCTGCAGCCATCCATTGACGAACTGAAAGCCAGCCATCAATGTCTCCCTTAAACTGCTGAGCAATAAAATCTAAAACCTGAAGTACAGTTGATTTACCTGCTCCGTTAAGCCCCACCAAACAATTAAAAGAAGCCAACTCAAGCTCAAAACCAACCAGAGACTTAAAGTTATCTACCTGTATACGGCTAATTTTCATTCTATTATCCAGTCAATAAAACCTAATTAATTATCATTTTATACCAGTTATCTCCACTTCGCTGGGCTATAGGCCAATACCCTTATGCAGATGCCCTTTGCGATCAAAGACTTTCTCCAGCCCTTGGATGAGTTGGTTTAAATTCACGTCTATTATCCTCCTCCTCTGTACAGTAAGGTTAATCGGTATCCCCCTGTGACAGCATACCTGTCGCACCCACTCGATCGGTATAGGACTCGACACCAAACTGGTTATTGCCCCAAGCGTTAATATCCAGACATCGGCTTGTTATCTGTGCCACTAGACAAAGGCTCAGGGGATGGACTTGATTCCAAAACACGCTGTGAATATATCCCTATACGCTCTACATTTTCATCCATGAAAATGAAGGTGTTTGAAAGATAGTCACCACGGCGGGTTGACCCTCAGGAATTATATTTGGCCCATGTTCGAGTAAGCGTTGCTGAGCCTCAGATGTGGTCAGGCCATTCATGGAGACTTTTAAGTGCGCCAACGTGTCAGTCAGCTCCATATTGTGCCAATTATGTTCTGACATGTTCACCTCCTATCCATAGAAAGTCACCGAAGATCACAACAACATTCATTGAAATAGAAAAAATAAAACTAGAGAATTTTCGATGAAAAAAGACTCGATACGAATTATCTGAAGATTGTATACTTTACCATTTATCTGCGAGTTGATTTACCTGGTATGCCCTTCATTGTACTATACACAACATCGCTAGAAGTGGGAGTTTTCGCACTTAGATCTGGATTAAGAATGGAAGAATCATTGAACAATATCGAACACAAAGTGAAACAAAACAGTCCCATTTATCAAATTTATTACCAACGTTATCCGCTTGCGTTTCGTTTTGGTAGTTATCATGCGCTGATTCGCGCACTCACTATTCGCCATTTGGTACAACGACTTTACCGCCACTCAGCGTTACATGAACAAACTTTTACACGCTTACAGCGAACACGGGATCTCATACGCCAATTAATATACTTTGATCAATATAGCAACGAATATAAACAAGCGATTAAACAAATCAACCAGGCTCACCAAGGAGTCAATGCCAATAACGAGGATTTTTTATACGTCTTGTCAACATTTTTCCTAGAACCCATTCGCTGGAATCAACAATATGAACGCCGCTCAATCACAGACAATGATAAACAATTATTAATTGATTTTTGGTGTAATGTCGCCACTGAAATGCACATTAACCAACTTCCCGAGTCACTGTCCGACTGGGAAAACTATCAAAAATCCTATGAAAGTCATCACCAATCCTATAGCTCTGAAGGTCAGCACATTGCCTTAGAATCTTTACAGCAAGTGCCTAAACTCGCCCTACCGGTAGGATTGCAGGGTATCGCACGACAATTATTACTGTCCACCATGGACCCAGCCGTGCAGTCTTGCTTAGGGCTTCCATCGGCCAGGTTACCGTTAAAATATATTATTCCAGTATTAAATAAAACAAAGTCGTTTGTTCGAAAAACCAACCCCAATCATGTTTACACCGGCTAAATCCAGTTAACGATGGGGAAACCAGGGGAGTGGTCATATTTGTCTAACAGGAAAGTGATTGCGTTGCCCGCTTTTACGCTGATTAATAAATTTGAAGGCCGATGGGATTTCATCTGCATTTCAATCAAATAATCTGCCTTCGATTAATTATTATTTAGTGGCATACTTTAGAATCTCAACCACTTGCTCTGTTGTTTTAGCCCACGCCATGGCCGCTGCATCTACTTCTTTTAACGGATGAATAATATCCTCGGCATGCAAAGTAATATAAGGTGTACCCAAGGCTGCACAATAACCGGCATCAAAGGCGGCATTCCACTGTTTGTATTTATCACCAAATCTAACCACCACAATGTCACTATTTTCTATTAAGGTTTTGGTGCGAATTGCATTCACTTTTGCTGATTTGTGATCTCGCCAAAATGGACTCGACTCTTGCCCCAAATGATCTCCAGCCGCATCACTGGCTTCATGGTCGGTCACCGCAGAGGTAAAGTGGATAGCGAGACCATTTGCTATGGCACCTTGTTTGATTTCTTCCCGCCAACTCGTGTGAATTTCACCCGATAAATAAACGATTAAATCCATTATTTTATTTCCTATTTTATTCAAAAATTAAGCTGATTTAAAATCGGTATTGAGACAAGCCTTCTTCATTCCTTAGACCTGGCGCTAATTTTTTTCTTTTTGGGTTTATAGTGCAGTTTAGCTACTTCATAAGATCGTCGTCCCCAAATTGCAGCTTGCTCTGGATCTTCTAATATGTCATCAGGGGCTAAAAAATATGACATTTTTACTATTTTATCGCCCTTTGTATATTGGAACGGTGGCAATGACAGGCTCGTAAAATATTCTTCTATGGTCTTATCCGCTTTCAAATAAAGTTGGTCATCGGCAATCAAACCGAACATAATATCATTATGGTATAAGCCATAACCACCAAACATTTTTCTGGCTTTAATGGAACCTAACTCTCGAAAAATTTCTTGTAAATAACTGACAAACTCAGACATTTTTTACAGTTTTCCATCATACATCATGGTAGTATATTCATTTCATCACTGTCCCTCGTTTGGATAACGATCACGATAGACTACCGATTTTATTGACTTGCGTTTTTCCCAATCCAGATTTTCCAACTCAGGTTGCTCCAAAAACTCATTGACATAACCAATGCACAGATAAGCCACGAGTTTATGTTGTGGTGGCGCATGTAGAATTTTTTTAACCGCCTCCGGATCGAGTATACTGACCTGATTGCCTGACAAAACTTTTCGTTATTTATGTCATTTTCATCAAACATCAAATACTTGGCAACTGATTTCAAACTCATCGACAATTGAATTAGGCGGTCGATAACGTTTGCTGGGAGACACCG
>Ga0316205_10001624_pt1 | contig 27109 bp, 25 predicted proteins | sample 3monthpyrite_MG_FD_204941 | JGI IMG/M metagenome (GOLD analysis project Ga0316205, IMG submission 204941) | Microbial mat bacterial communities from mineral coupon in-situ incubated in ocean water Damariscotta River, Maine, United States -... | ecosystem: Environmental > Aquatic > Marine >... | reverse complement strand
CTGGTATACTATGGCGAAATTACACTTTATAAAGAAATATTAATATGTCTCGACCAGAAAATTACATAGGCGTCCACAATGACACCAATGCCGGAATGACCGTTATTGGTAAATTAGTGCGTGATGCACAGGTCTTTGGCCTTATCGACGATAATGAAACCTGTGAAGGCTGGGATTTTGCTAGCATCGATGCACTGCTTGATAAGGTAAACGCCGAGTGGGACAAGTATGGCTGTTTAGCAAGTAATCTACCTGATGACTTACGACAACGTCATCATGATATTCACAATGCCGCAATAGTAGCTGCTAAGGCAGTTGGCTGGTCTGGTGAGTTTGAAACGGAAGATGAACCATAACTTTTTTTTTATATTTGTTGAGCATGAAATCAAACATTCGCTAGCGTTATTTCAAAGCCTGATAGCATAAATAAAACAATTTCAACACAAAATACATTGCGAACCCACTCTGTTGCCGCCTCGAACAATTGCCGGTATTATTCGCCAATCTAATTTTATAATGAGAGCAATATGGACGATCCTAATCGTAATCCTTCTATGAGCGTTTTAGCGAACATGATTTTTTGGAGTCGCTGGTTACAAGCACCTCTCTACCTTGGCTTAATTGTAGCCCAAGGCGTTTATGTATTTTTGTTCCTCAAAGAACTGACGCATCTCGTTGCTCAAGCCAATACTTTCACTGAAAATGAAATCATGCTGATTGTATTAGGGCTGATTGATGTCGTCATGATCGCGAACCTGCTTATCATGGTTATTATCGGTGGTTATGAAACCTTTGTTTCGCGCTTACAGCTTAGAGAACATCCAGATCAACCCCAATGGCTTGCCCATGTAAATGCGACCACCATGAAAATCAAACTCGCGATGGCGCTGATTGGTATTTCATCTATCCATTTGTTAAAAACATTCATTAATGCTGAAAATATGACTGCAACAACGATTAAGTGGCAAGTAATTATTCATCTCACCTTTGTCGTTTCAGCAATCGCAATGGCTGTCACTGACTATATAATGAATAAGAGTATTGCTGTTTCGCACAGTAAGAGTCATTAAGCACCATTTTTTTCACAGACAGTATTCACAGATGCTTCTGTAAAAGTTGGGTTTAAAATTGATCATGACTGACACAATTATTGATTTTATTCGCCATGGTGAACCTATCGGTGGTCGCGCCTTTCGTGGGCATAACATCGACGACCCACTCAGCGAAAAAGGCTGGCAACAAATGCGTGAGGCTGTGGGTGATCATTGCCCCTGGTCACGCATCATCAGCTCCCCATTAAGTCGTTGTAAAGCCTTCGCTGAAGAACTCGGTCAAAAACATCGGTTAGCTGTTAGTATCGACGAGCGATTCAAAGAAGTGGGTTTTGGTGATTGGGAAGGAAAAACACCTGAACAATTACAACAGCAACGACTTGAAGAATATAACGCTTTTTATGCAGACCCCGTTAATAAACGTCCACCCGGAGCTGAAGATCTTGATGCGTTTATAGCGCGCGTCGTCAGTGGGTACAATGACATTGTTAATAACGATGCGGGTAAACATGTCTTGGTTGTCGCGCATGCCGGTGTCATACGTGCAGCCATCGCCAATGTGCTCCATACCGAGCCGCTTGGTTTGTACCGAATTAAGGTTAATAATGCAGGCATCGCAAGTATCCGCATCACTGAACGTGGTGCCATGCTGGAGCATTTAAACCACTCACTATGACCAACTATATTGACAGCTTACGCAATGACATCGAATTTGATGTCACGCTGCGGGATCAGCCTTTACATTTTCATACAACTTGGGGATTATTTTCACCCCGTGAAATCGATGAAGGTACCTTGCTACTACTTAAATATATCGACATCGCTGAGGACGCTGATTGTTTTGATATGGGTTGTGGCTACGGGCCGATTGGTATAACGCTGGCCAAACTTGCGCCTAAAGGCAAAACACTGTTAGCAGATAAAGACTTTATTGGTGTTAACTATTCAAATAAAAATATTGCTAGCAATAAAATTGATAATGCCGAAGCGATTTTAAGTAATGCCTTTGACCAAGTCGGCGATAGAAAATTTGATTGTATCGTTTCAAATATTCCTGCCAAAGTTGGTAAAGAGTTACTTCAAATTATATTGCACGATGCCAAAGCGCACCTAAAACCCAATGGGCAACTATATGTTGTGACGGTCAATGGGTTGCGTAAATTCATGAAGCGGCATTTTGAAGAAGTTTTTGGTGACTACAAAAAACTAAAACAAGGTGCGCACTACACGATTGCACGCGCACGGCTTTTATAAGAACCTAGACTGCCACGACATTTCACGAAATGAAATGACGCGGCAATCTTGATAATTTAACAGCGACTCACAAATTATTTCTTAGACTCTTTAATATAGAAGCGCGCCGTTTTTACTTTTTCAATACAGCCATTGTAACTACCAAATCCAGCCTGCACCTTTGCCGCGCCTAGTAAACTTGCTGCCTTGGTGTATTCCCAACTACCACCAAAACCATTGGCGTTAGAAAAATTAAGTTCTTCATAACCCACATCAAGACTCTTATCGCACTGCTTCGCCAGTGCTAGATCTTCTGCTGGCTTAGTTGGTGAACTACTACAACCGGCTAATGAAACGGTTAGTACTGCTGCCATCAATAGACGAGTATCCATACAATGTTCCTCTCATTTAATTATTTTTAACAGTGCTTACGATACCGAGAGGCGGTGAATAAAAGAGTGGTCTGTGTCACACATAGTGTGTCGATAACGTCGCAAATAAACACATTTTTCTGTATTCTGAAAGGCACGAATTACAAATGACAAAATATTGGATAATTTACTATGTCACGAACTGAATCAACCATGCTTGAGCTGGGTACCCTAGCTCCCGACTTCACCCTTCCAGAACCTGCCACTGATAAAACTATCAGCTTGTCTGATTTAAGTGGCAACAAGGCATTACTGGTTTTCTTTATATGTAATCACTGCCCCTATGTTTTGCATATACATGAGCAGTTAAACGCCCTAATTGCTGAATACCAACCGAAGGGGCTGGCTGCAGTCGCTATAAACGCCAACGATGTTGCGAACTATCCGGCTGACAGCCCAGATAAAATGGTCACACTTAGCAAGGAGATGAACTACTGTTTTCCGTACCTATTTGATGAGGATCAATCTGTTGCTAAAGCCTACAAAGCTGCCTGTACACCTGATTTCTTTTTGTTTGATAGCGAAATGAAGCTTGCCTATCGTGGCCAATTCGACGATTCACGGCCACGAAATGAAGCTGAAATAACTGGATCTGACATGAGAGCTGCCTTTAAGGCTGTGCTCGCGGGCAGCACCATTGCCGAAAGTGACCAGCAACCCAGCATGGGCTGCAATATAAAGTGGCGGGAAGGAAATGCGCCGGATTACTTTAATTAACGCTTTAAATGCTGATACTGAGTAATTATGAAGCTAATGTGTGTCAAATATGTGAATTCTGCAATTACACTAGTTTTTTCTATTCCCTATTCGATGGTGCTTTGTTAATCTCTTCGCTCTTTCACAACTTATCTATTTAGAGGCAGAACATGGAAAACAAAACAAAATTCTTTACGGCTACAATCGCACTGACTATGTTAGTAGCGGGCTCAGCTGTAGCACATGAAGGTGCCCATAAGGCAAACCCTGGTTACGTTGGCGACATGAATGGCCACATCGCAATTGACGGTAGTGGTAATTGCCTGCACACCAGCATTTTCAACAAAGCCAAACACGGCGTTGAAGAATGTGGCGATGCTGCACCTAAGAAAGTTGCAAAACCAGCGCCTGCGCCAGCACCTGCTCCAGCACCTGTTGTGCGTGAAAACATCACACTTGGCGCACATGCTTTATTTGATACGAACAAGGCTGATTTAAAACCTGCCGGCATATCTGAGCTAGATGACGTTGCAGCTAAATTGAAATCTTTCCATTCACTTAATTCTATTAAGGTAGTAGGCCACACTGATAGCCGTGGTACTGAAGGATATAACCAAGGTCTTTCTGATCGACGTGCTGCTGCTGTCAAATCTTACCTTGTTTCTAAAGGTATTAATGGCAACGTAATCAGCACATCGGGTGCTGGTGAAACTTCACCAACCGCATCAAATAACACTGCTGCCGGTCGTCAACAAAACCGCCGCGTTGAAATTAAGATTAATGCAGTTAAATAGCATTTGATTTAATGATTAAAAAACGGAACCCTTGTGGTTCCGTTTTTTTTATTTCTCATTTGCTTGAATCGGGTTTCCCAGAGAACCTTCCGCGAACAGCTCTTCACTAAAACCAAAATAACGCATATCTTTGATGCGTGATGGATAAAGAATACCATCTAGGTGATCACACTCATGTTGAACAACTCGGGCATGAAAACCTGATACGGTTCGATCAATCGGCTCACCAAATTGGTTAAACCCTTGGTAGCGAATATCGGTATAGCGAGGTACGGCTCCACGCATGCCGGGTACGGAAAGACACCCTTCCCATGCAACATCCATTTCATCACTGCACGGCTCTATAATAGGGTTAATGAGCACAGTGAGCGGTACTTGCTCTGCATCAGGGTATCGGAGGTTATGTTCAACACCAAAAATAACCAAGCGTAAACCAACACCAATTTGTGGTGCCGCCAAACCAGCTCCCTCACAGGCTGCCATCGTTTCCAGCATATCTTCAATCAGTTGATGTAATTCAGGTGTGTCGAATTCTTCTACCTCGTTGGCACGCTGTAATAAAAATGGATCGCCCATGCGTAATACTGTTCGTACTGCCATTACTGTTCCTCAACTAGAAGGGTTAAAACACCTCGTTCAAATTGGACATTCAACTGCTCGCCATCGAATAAAAATGGCGTGGCCATTTGCTTGTTATCATCAAAGCCAATTGCACGTTTCACGACATAATGTTTACCATTTACCTTCAACCATAAAGTATAGGCTGAATGAACCAACATGATAAATCGGTAAGCCTCGCTTGCCGCACCTGCTCTCGCAACACACCTGTCTTGTAACGTTGGGAAACCCTGATACGTTGCATCAGCTTCACGCTGTTGTTGTGTCACTAATCTATCTGCAGCGAGCGCGCTTAATGCTTTTACAACAAGCTTTGCGCCCTGCTGTGCTAATTCAATCTCCAACTCACGTCCCTGGAATGCAACCATTGAGACTTCCTGTTGGCTTAAGATGGGGCCAGCATCCAGTTCATCGACAACCTCATGCAGGCTTATCCCTGTTATTGTCTCTCCCGCCTTGGCTTGCCAAAAGAGTGGGCTCGGGCCGCGGTAGCGCGGTAATAATGACGGATGTAAATTCCACCAAGCGATGCTGGGTATGGCTAAGAGTGGCTCACTGATGCGCCACGGGAAGCAACTCATAATGGCCACTTCTGGAGCTATCTCAGCTAGTTTAGCCGCTACATCTGTCTCAGCGCCCTTCCGCCAGCTTATGGTTGGTATTCCAAGTCTATCGGCCACGCCTGCTAAATTATTGTCCAGATGAGGCGGCCGAACAGGCAACAAATTGAGTCCTCTCGGTTGACGGCTCTTATCAGCAACAATGACGATTTCGGGGATAAACCCCTTTTTATATAGGTATTGAAGGGGTATTGTTGATAACGGGCCACCTTGACCAACATAAACAAATTTAGTTATTTGCGTCCTACTTAAAGTCACGGCACAATCACGCCTCGGTAAATAAAATGAACTGGAAACACCATGAGCCACAGCCTATTTGAATCCTCTCTGACCAGCTTACCATTGCTGAACCGCGGTAAGGTACGCGATATTTATGATATCGATGACAAACATATGCTCATTGTCACCACCGATCGACTCTCTGCATTTGATGTCATTCTACCAACGCCCATTCCGGGTAAAGGACGCATCCTTACTGAGATCTCAAGTTTCTGGTTCAAACAGCTTTCAGGCATTGTGCCTAATCAGCTTTCTAATTTAAGCCTCGAAGACGTCCTGCCTAATGCTGATGAACGAGCACAAATTGAAGGCCGAGCAATCGTAGTTAAAAAACTCAAAGCATTACCCATTGAAGCGATAGTACGTGGATACATCATTGGTTCAGGCTGGAAAGATTACCAAAAAACAGGCGCTATTTGCGGTATCGCGCTTCCAGAAGGCCTGCAGATGGCTGACAAACTTGAACAAGCTATCTACACCCCGTCTAGCAAAGCCGATGTCGGCGAGCATGATGAGAATATCGACTTTGCAGCAACCGTTAAACTAATTGGTCAAGACATGGCGGAACAAGTGCGTGATGTCAGCTTAAAACTTTATTCCACTGCTCGCGATTACGCAGCAGAACGCGGCATTATTATCGCCGATACCAAATTTGAATTCGGTCTTGATGATGATGGCAAGTTGGTGCTGATTGATGAAGCATTAACACCTGATTCCTCTCGTTTCTGGCCAGTAGAAACTTACCGGCCAGGCAGCAGTCCTGAAAGTTATGACAAGCAATACATTCGTGATTGGCTAGAAACTCAAAATTGGAATAAAAAAGCGCCTGCGCCAGATGTGCCTGCAGATGTCGTGGCTAAAACCACTGAAAAATATCTTGAAGCCTATGAAAAATTAACGGGTACTTCGCTTAGTTAAGCATTTAAGCCATGTTAAAACCTGCCTACATATATTTATTATTACTGTTAGCAGGTTTTTTTATGTCTGCTGTAAAAGCAGACCCACTGGATATTATTTCAGCAAGCCCTGCTAAGTTAGTTTTTCTCATTATTGAAACCGACAAGTATATTGTCAGCGATGCTCGAAGTAACCAGTTTGTAAGCTTACCGCGTCGTGCAAAAGAGCAATTAATAGAGTCTGCTGAAGCAAAGCAAATTGTTGTATTAGCCAGTAATCAACGCTTTGTGGCCTACAGTGCTCTCACACAAGCGTGGAGTGAAATACGCTCGCAAGCCGGTGAACGCACAGAAAATATTCGTGCTGAAGATTACGCTGCGTTGATAACAACTAACCAACGACTACTTAGTTATAGTGGTAGTAGCGGCGTATGGATTCAACGAGACAGATAGATAGATAGATAGATAGATAGATCCTAAGCTATTGCTCTGCTGTTCGCTGGGTATTATTGGCCATCTTTATCAAACTAACACCGGCCGACAGTATCCCCGTAAATATTTTGACAACAATACTTATAATCAAGAACGTTGCCATCAAATATAAAAAATATTTAATTGGATCAGACATATGAACGAAAAAATCCGCATTATCCATTCGACCAAAAAATGCTTTGTCCGATAAATCGATGGTGTCCATCAAATATTTAATTAAATAAACTTGATCAGGCTGATAAAATATTTGATATGTCAAAACACCAATCATTAGTAACACAGCAAGTGCGATGATGATTAATAAACTGCCCGATAAAACCAGCAAGCTCCTGCCAGCACCCGCCTTCTCATTCGTCTCGGTCACAATACTTACTCCTTTTTCTTAATATTATCACAGCCATAAAAAAAGGCGCACCGAGGTGCGCCTTTTTTAATACCAAGAAACTAAATCTTACTTAATCTTAGCATCCAGTTCACCAGCAGCGTAGCTCATGAACATTGCTTCAAGACTTTTAACCTTAATCTTAGACGCATGTCCTGCACAGCCAAAGGATTCAAAACGAGCCTTACAAATTCCCTTCATCGCTTCAGTTGATGCTTTAAGGAATTTACGTGGGTCAAAGTTAGCTGGGTTTTCAGCCAAGAACTTACGAACCGCGCCTGTAGAAGCCATACGTAAATCAGTATCGATGTTAACTTTACGTACGCCGTTCTTAATACCTTCAAGAATTTCTTCAACAGGTACACCGTAAGTCTGGCCCATTTCGCCACCGTGACTATTGATGATTTCCAACCAATCTTGTGGCACTGAAGAAGAACCATGCATAACAAGGTGAGTATTAGGAAGACGTTCGTGAATTTCTCTAATACGGTCGATACGTAAAACGTCACCAGTTGGCTCTTTGGTGAATTTGTACGCGCCATGTGATGTACCAATCGCAATCGCTAATGCATCAACATTTGTTGCTTTAACAAAGTCAGCTGCTTCTTCAACACTGGTTAAAAGTTGGTCCATATCTAGCGCGCCTTCAGCACCGTGACCGTCTTCTTCACCCATCATGCCTGTTTCTAATGAACCCAAACAACCTAATTCACCTTCAACTGAAACACCACCAGCGTGAGCCATTTTCACAACTTCACTTGTTACAGCAACGTTGTAGTCAAAGCTACCAGGTGTCTTCATGTCAGACATCAAAGAGCCGTCCATCATAACTGATGTAAAACCAGATTGAATAGAACGTAAACATACTGCTGGTTCTGAACCGTGATCTTGGTGCATTACGACAGGAATGTGTGGGTACATTTCCGTTGCAGCGGTAATCATATGGCGTAAGAAAGGTTCGCCTGCGTAAGAACGTGCACCGGCAGAACCTTGCATGATCACTGGGCTATCTACTTCATCAGCAGCCTGCATAATCGCATGTACTTGTTCCATATTGTTTACGTTGAATGCTGGCATACCGAAATTATTTTCAGCTGCATAATCCAGCAGTTGTCTCATTGATATAAGGGCCATGTTGACCTCCCGTCTTAATCGTTAATAATTATTGATGAAAATTAAAAAAACTATTTATTAAAAAATTTACTCAACTCCAGCTTTACCTTCCGGGTCAGGCATATTACCAACCTCTACAATTTTCATTGCATTTGTACCGCCATGCTCACCCATCAAGTCACCCTTGGTAATGATCACAAGGTCGCCATCTCGTACTGCACCACGTCGGACTAACTCATCAATCGCATCTTTATTTACCTGCGCATGATCTTCGGTCGTCATTTCAAAACTAACTGGATAAACACCACGATACAACGTTACTTTACGGCGTGTATCAACATGCCGCGTCATTGCATAAATAGGAATGCCAGAACTAATCCGTGACATCCAAAGCGTTGTCGATCCTGATTCTGTTAACGCTGCAATCGCCTTTACACCAAGGTGATTAGCCGTATACATGCTGGCCATTGCGATCGCTTCATCTGTGTTGCTAAATTTTGTGTCAATACGGTGATCTGACTTAGTAACTGCACGCTGCTCTTCAACACCACGGCAAATTCTGTCCATCGCAGCGATAACTTTATCTGGATATTTACCAACCGCTGTCTCAGCTGACAACATTACCGCATCTGTACCATCTAAAACAGCATTCGCGACATCAAATACTTCTGCGCGAGTTGGGATCGGACTTTCAATCATCGATTCCATCATTTGTGTCGCCGTGATCACAACACGGTTCATGGTACGTGCTTTGGCGATCATCATTTTTTGAACAGGTGGTAATGCTTCGTCGCCAATTTCCACGCCTAAGTCACCACGTGCCACCATAATGACGTCACTGGCTTCAATGATTTCATCGAGCACTTCCATCGCTTCCGCACGTTCTACCTTGGCAATAATGCCGCCTTTACCACCGGCTTCACGGAATAAGCGACGAGCTTCATGCACATCCTCTGCGCTACGCACAAATGACACAGCAAGGTAATCAGCGTTTAATTTAGCGGCAGAAACTATGTCCGCTTTGTCTTTATCGGTTAATGCTGGGGCTGAAAGGCCGCCACCTTGTTTGTTAATACCTTTACGGTTCGACAATTCGCCGCCAACAGTCACGCGACAACGAATCTCCGCACCATTGACTTCATCAACCCAAAGCACAATGCGTCCATCATTCAGTAAGAGCGTATCACCTCGCTGTACATCGTTAGGTAATTCTTTGTACGCGATACCTACACGTTCGGTGTTGCCTAACTCAGGGTCATGATTTGCATCAAGAATAAACGTGTCACCGTCATAGAGTTCTACAGAACCATTTTCAAACGCATCAACACGGATTTTGGGGCCCTGTAAGTCAACGATAAGACCAACCTGACGGCCATGAGCTCGCGCTCGGTTACGTACTGTTTCCGCACGTACCTTATGCATTTCATAGGGATCATGTGAGAAATTAAGGCGTGCAACGTCCATACCAGCCTCGATCATCTTATCGAGTACTTTAGGGTCGTCTGAACGAGGCCCTAATGTAGCAACAATTTTAGTACGTCTTTTCATATACTTCTTCATTTTCTAGGTCAGTCACTGACCATATAGCCACTCTGGTTGAGTGAAAATTAATTATTTTGCGCGTGCTTCCAACATCGCGACGGCCGGTAATGTTTTACCTTCCAAGTATTCAAGGAAAGCACCGCCAGCTGTTGAAATATATGACACTTTATCAAAAATATCATATTTCTGAATTGCTGCGATAGTATCACCACCACCAGCAAGGCTAAAACCGTTGCCGTTAGCAATGGCCATAGAAACTGTCTTAGTGCCTTCACCGAATTGATCAAACTCAAATACGCCAAGCGGCCCATTCCAAACAACTGTGCCTGCTTTTGAAATGATATCTGCCAGCACTTTCGCACTATCTGGACCGATATCAAAAATCATATCATCATCAGCTACATCACCCGCTGCCTTCAAGGTGGCTTCTGCTGTTTCTGAGAATTCTTTTGCACAAACGACGTCTGTTGCAATTGGAATAGAGGCACCACGTGCTTCCATTTTTTCAATTAATGCTTTGGCCGTATCAACCAAATCTTCTTCGTAAAGTGATTTACCAACGTTGTAACCTTTAGCAGCCAAGAACGTGTTAGCAATACCGCCACCAACAACAAGTTGGTCAACTTTTTCAGACAGCGCTTCAAGCACAGTCAGTTTAGTAGATACTTTAGAACCACCAACAATCGCAACCATTGGACGAGCAGGTTCTGCTAATGCTTTTGCTAAACTATCAAGTTCATTCGATAACAATAGTCCCGCACAAGCTGTTGGAGCATGAACACCTACACCATGCGTTGACGCTTGTGCGCGATGAGCCGTACCAAAAGCGTCCATTACGAATACATCACAAAGTGCTGCGTATTTTTTGGCTAAAGCTTCATTGTCTTTACCTTCGCCTGCGTTGAAACGCACGTTCTCTAAAAGAACACACTCGCCAGCAGCCACATCGAAACCACCATTCAGGTAGTCTTTAACCAAGGTGACTTCTTTACCTAGCTTTTCAGACATCGTAGCGGCAATTGGCGCCAAAGAATTTTCTTCATCGGCCTTACCTTCTTCAGGACGACCACGGTGTGACATCACCATTACTGAAGCACCCGCTTTCATAGCATGCTCAATTGTAGGCATTGATGCTGTAATACGCGCATCTGAAGTTACTTTGCCATCTTTAACAGGTACGTTTAAATCTGCACGAATTAATACACGCTTACCAGCCAGATCTAGATCTGTCAGTTTAATAAAAGACATCTTGCGACTCCTAAACTTAAATTTTAAAAATTATTTAGCAAACAGCACTTGCTAAATAACTCTTTCTTTTAGTTAATCAACCGACCTAGACAAACTCTAGGTCGGTTAATCAATTCAAACTCTACAAATAAGCTAAAACAGCTACTTATTTAGAAACATGTTTTACAAGACGTAACATGTTGCAGGTGTAACCGTATTCGTTATCGTACCAAGAAACGACTTTAACGAATGTTCCATCCAGAGCGATACCGGCTTCTGAATCGAAGATTGAAGAGTTGCTACAACCACGGAAGTCTGTAGAAACAACTTTCTCATCGGTGTAACCCAATGTTTCACTCATAGGACCAGATTCTGAAGCGGCTTTCATTGCTGCACAGATATCTTCGTATGAAGCATCTTTTTCTAATTCAACTGTTAAATCAACAACTGATACGTCAGATGTTGGCACGCGGAAAGCCATACCTGTCAACTTGCCGTTTAGTTCTGGCAATACAACACCTACAGCTTTAGCTGCACCTGTTGAAGAAGGAATGATGTTTTCAAGAATACCGCGACCACCGCGCCAATCTTTCATTGAAGGACCATCAACTGTTTTCTGTGTAGCCGTTGCAGCATGAACAGTCGTCATCAGACCACGCTTGATGCCCCACTTGTCATTAAGAACCTTAGCAACAGGTGCTAGACAGTTAGTTGTACAAGAAGCGGCTGAAGTAATTGCTTGGCCTGCGTAAGTTTCGTGGTTAACACCGTGTACGAACATTGGCGTAGCATCTTTAGAAGGTGCTGACATAACAACTTTTTTAGCGCCGGCATCAATGTGTTGCTGACAAGTTTCATCCGTTAGGAAGAAACCAGTACATTCGATAACTAAATCTGCACCGATGTCGCCCCACTTAAGGTCTGCTGGGTTACGTTCAGCAGTCAGACGAATTGTCTTACCGTTAACAATCAGGTTATTGCCATCTACTGCGATGTCGCCATCGAAGTTACCGTGTACTGAATCGTACTTAAGCATGTACGCAAGGTAATCAGCTTCAAGCAGATCGTTAATACCAACAACTTCGATGTCATCGTTGAAGTCTTTAGCGATAGCGCGGAACGCCATACGACCGATACGGCCAAAACCGTTAATACCGACTTTAATAGTCATGTGTTTATTCTCCTAAGTCTTAATCTAAAATTATAAATTTAAAAAATATTTTACAGAACTGATTCAACTGCCTTCACAACGTTTTCAACGGTAAAGCCAAATTCTTTGAACAATTCGCCGGCAGGTGCAGACTCACCGAAGTGGTCAATACCAACAACCACATCTGCGTACTTGAACCACGCATCTGTAACGGCCGCTTCAACTGCAATCGTTGGAACACCCTTCGTTAATACAGATGTCTTGTAAGCATCGTCTTGTGCATCAAACAGGTTAGTAGAAGGCATCGATACAACACGAATCTTCTTGCCGCTCAGTGCAGCTGCAGCGCCGGTAGCAAGAGAAACTTCTGAACCTGTACCGATGATGATTGCATCAGGTGTACCTTCACAATCTTTCAGGATGTAACCACCTTTCACGATCTCAGCAATTTGTGCATCTGTGCGTTCCTGATGCTCTAAACCTTGGCGAGAGAAGATCAATGTAGAAGGACCTTCTTTACGTTCAATTGCTTGTTGCCAACACACTGCTGACTCAACAGCATCACATGGACGCCATACAGCCATGTTTGGAATCATGCGTAATGTTGGAATCTGTTCGACAGGTTGGTGAGTTGGACCATCTTCACCAAGACCAATAGAGTCATGCGTGTATACAAAGATGCTTTGAATCTTCATCAATGCTGCCATACGTAAAGCGTTACGCGCGTACTCAGAGAACATTAAGAATGTTGCGCCAAAGGGAACGAGACCGCCATGCAATGCCATACCATTCATCATTGCTGACATACCAAATTCACGCACACCGTAGTTCAAGTAGTTAGAATCTTCATTACTGATCATTGGTTTGTAACCAGACCATTCAGTCAAGTTTGAACAACCTAAGTCAGCAGAACCACCAAACATTTCTGGCACTAATGGTGAGTAAGCTTCAATACATGCTAATGATGCTTGACGTGTTGCTGGGCTTTTTGCATCAGCATTAACTTGTGCAATGTATGCAGCCGATTTTTCTGCCCAATCTGCTGGTAAATCGCCTGCCATACGACGTTCAAATTCAGCCGCCAGTTCAGGGTGAGCTGCTTTATAAGCAGCAAACTTATCATTCCACGCTGCTTCTGCTGCCGCACCTTTTTCTTTAGCATCCCAGCCAGCATAAACATCAGCAGGCACTTCGAATGCACCGTGATCCCAACCTAATGCAGCTTTAGTTAGATTAATTTCTTCTTCACCTAGTGGCGCACCGTGACAAGCATGACTGCCGGCTTTGTTTGGCGAACCAAAACCAATCGTTGTTTTACAACAAATCATTGTTGGCTTGTCAGTCATTGCTTTCGCTGTTTCAACTGCTCTGGCAATGGCATCAGGATCGTGACCATCAACATCAGCAAGAACATGCCAGCCGTATGATTCAAATCGTTTTGGCGTATCATCGGTGAACCAACCATCAACGTGACCATCAATAGAAATACCGTTGTCATCCCAGAATGCAATAAGCTTACCTAAACCTAACGTACCGGCCAGTGAACATGCTTCATGAGAAATACCTTCCATCAAACAACCATCACCCAAGAAGACAAAGGTGTTGTGGTCAACAATGTTGTGACCTTTTTGATTGAATTGACCAGCTAAGGCTTTTTCAGCTGCGGCCATACCAACAGCATTAGTAATACCTTGGCCTAATGGACCTGTTGTTGTTTCAACACCTGGTGCATAACCGTATTCAGGATGACCTGGCGTTTTAGAATGTAACTGGCGGAAGTTTTTAAGGTCTTCAATACTCAATTCATACCCGGTAAGGTGCAATAATGAGTAAATCAGCATTGAACCATGACCATTAGATAAAACGAAGCGATCGCGATCGGCCCAGTTAGGGTTGCTTGGATTGTGGTTCATGTGATCGTTCCACAATACTTCGGCAATATCGGCCATACCCATCGGTGCACCTGGGTGTCCCGAGTTCGCTTTCTGTACGGCATCCATACTTAATGCACGAACAGCATTCGCAAGATTGCGACGGTTAGTTGCTGACATAACAGAATCCTCTTTGAAAACTAAAATATTAATAAAAGGTTAAAAAACTTTTGCGTGCCACGACATGCAACACACAATATATAAATCGTTAATTTTTCATCTTCTCATCACAACGATGAGATAAAGCTAAACCGATACCAATTGTTCCCAATGGGCTCGTATCATTATAAGTAAGCTTAAATTACGGGTATTCCCCAGCCCCCCATGGGTCCAACGAAGAGCACTTTCTCGCGGGGGAGGCGTATTCTCTCTTACCTGCCGCTTATGAGCAATACTCTCCCGTATAAGATTAATTGGCCAATAACCCCATTGTGTTAAATAACAACAACTTAGGATTACCGTTCAATATGCATATAAATAGATATGATGGTTTTATCTTCAAAACAGGGTCATTTTTTCTTTAGTACTGCCAATCCGTCTAACAATACTAAATAAAAACAAGCAAACCACTTGGACAAGCCTAGATCTGCTGACTACACTTTAAGTCACAAACCAATGCTGTAATTTTACCGATCATTGCTGGGGCATGGCGGCCCAAATTCAGTATCTAACCACAAACAAAACAATCAGAGCAGAAGAATGAAAACCTATTATTTATCAATTAGTTACTCGGTATTTAACAGGCTGCGAAGCAGCGCAGTTTTACTATTGTTGCTGTTCTCCGGCTCGCTACATGCGGCTACCTACACATTTGTTGTGCAGCCCATTTTACCCCCCAAAAAAACAGTGGAAGCCTTTACACCGTTAACTGACTATTTATCAAAAACAACGGGACATACGATTAAATTAGTCACGTCACTTAACTTCCTCAGTTATTGGCAAAACATGAAAAAACCCGGTAAATACGATTTTATTCTCGATGCGGCTCATTTAACCGACTATCGATTAAAGCGCATGAACTTCAAAGTACTCGCTAAACGGGCAGACGCTGTTTCCTACACATTAGTCACAAACGAACAATCTGCCATTATTGAACCTGAAGAGTTAATTGGTAAATCATTAGCAACCATAGGCTCGCCAAGTCTTGGTATGTTGCGACTTGAAGAAATGTTTCCTAATCCATTACGCCAACCCGTTATTGTTGAAGTTGATGACTCACCCGATTCCATACAAAAGGTGCTTGACGGTAAAGTTGTGGCAGCCATTATCCCAACACCCTTGGTTGGCGGTTTCCCCAGCTTACTAACCATTATCACAACCGAACAGGTTCCACATACTGCAATTTCTGCAGCACCAAGCGTACCAGCCGACGTTCAAGCCGCTGTTAAGAAAGCCCTTATTGAATCTGGCAAGACAGAGGCCGGTAAAAAGATGTTGGCCGATATTAAATTCCCTTCGTTTGAAAAAACCAATGCAGCTACCTATGACGGTTATGCAAGGCTGCTAGAAGGTGTTTGGGGTTATTAAGACGCACAAAATATATTTAGCCGATTTTACCGTTTATCTTTGACATATTTTCCTGTGGCTCTATAATCACTGTCGATACAGCGCTGATTTGAATTCAGATTGCGGGCGCTTAATAAATACGGCTAAAGCGTGTAGGACAGTTATTCCAAAACCCGCCTTAGTCTAGCTAAAGCGGGTTTTTTTATGAGGAATACAAAATAATGAACGATCATCTTTTTACTTCGGAATCAGTTTCTGAAGGCCATCCTGACAAAGTCGCCGATCAAATATCCGATGCTATTTTAGATGCCCTACTCGAACAGGATGCTACATCACGTGTTGCCTGCGAAACCATGGTCACCACTGGCATGGTCATGATTGCTGGCGAAATTACGACGAATGCTTGGGTTGATATGACCGAAACAGCACGTAATGTAATTAAAGAAATTGGCTATAACCATTCAGACATGGGTTTTGATTGGGAGTCATGTGCTGTCCTCACTTCTATAGATAAACAGTCGGCCGATATCGCGATGGGCGTTGATGAATCAGACGACCATGAACAAGGTGCAGGCGATCAAGGTATGATGTTTGGTTATGCATCGAATGAGACGGATGTATTAATGCCTGCACCGATTACTTATTCGCACCGTTTGGTACGTCGTCAAGCCGAAGTACGTAAAAATGATACGCTGCCTTGGTTGCGTCCTGATGCAAAAAGCCAAATTACATTCCGTTACGAAGACGGTAAGCCTGTTGCCATTGATGCGGTGGTACTTTCTACACAACACACCGAAGAAGTGCAGCTGAGTACATTGCAAGAAGCCGTGATGGAAGAAATCATTAAACCTGTTTTGCCTGCTGAATGGTTACATGCGGGTACGCAGTACCATATTAACCCAACTGGCCGTTTTGTTATTGGTGGTCCAGTCGGTGACTGCGGCTTAACAGGCCGTAAGATTATTGTTGACACATACGGCGGCATGGCGCGTCACGGTGGCGGCGCATTCTCAGGAAAAGATCCGAGTAAAGTGGATCGTTCAGCTGCTTATGCAACCCGTTATGTTGCTAAAAACATTGTGGCAGCAGGTATTGCCGATCGTTGTGAAATCCAGGTTTCATACGCCATTGGTGTTTCAAAACCGACTTCTGTTCGCGTTGAGACGTTTGGCACAGGCAAAATTAGCGAAGAGCGTATTATTCAATTAATCGATGCGCACTTTGACTTACGTGCAGGCGGTTTGGTGAAAATGCTGGATTTATTGCGCCCTATATACCGTTACACTGCGGCCTATGGCCACTTTGGTCGTGATGATCTTGACCTGCCATGGGAACGCACTGATAAAGCCAATGCCTTAAAAGAGGCAGCCGGCCTGTAAATAAGTTATTCTCCGATACCCTGCTAGCCCGAGGGACGCTGCAGCGAGATCTTCTCGCCAGGCTCGGGCTAGTAGTTATAGAACAACCGCGCCCACCGACTTTGAACCTGAAGTGAGGTAGACATGAACGCCGTTATTGATCCAAATTTTACTGACTATAAAGTAGCCGATATTTCTTTAGCCGAATGGGGCCACAAGGAAATTGCTATTGCCGAAACTGAAATGCCTGGCCTAATGGCTTTGCGCGAAGAGTTTGGCAAAGAACAACCGCTTGCAGGCTGTCGCATCATGGGCAGTATTCACATGACCATCCAAACTGCCGTGTTAATAGAAACACTGGTTGCCCTTGGTGCTGAAGTTCGCTGGGTATCATGTAATATTTTCTCAACACAAGACCATGCTGCTGCTGCGATCGCTGCACAAGGTATTCCTGTGTTTGCATGGAAAGGTGAAACCATTGAAGAGTATTGGTGGTGTACTGAACAAGCCCTTATGTGGCCTGATGGTAAATTTCCTAACATGATTTTGGATGACGGTGGCGATGCTACCTTACTCGTTCATAAAGGTGTCGAGTTTGAAAAAACCGGCGCAATTCCTGCGACTAAAGACAGCGATAACGAAGAATACAAAGCGATTCTTGATGTGTTACGTCGTACCATTTCAAATGGTTCAACACATTGGCAAGATACTGCTGCCAGCGTTAAGGGTGTCACCGAAGAAACCACAACGGGTGTTCATCGCTTGTATGAAATGCAAGAAAAAGGCGAATTACTTTTCCCTGCAATGAACGTAAACGATTCTGCCACTAAATCTAAGTTCGATAACCTATACGGTTGTCGCGAATCATTAATCGATTCAATCAAACGTGCAACTGACGTTATGATTGCAGGTAAGATTGCTGTTGTGCTCGGTTACGGTGATGTTGGTAAAGGTTGTGCACAAGCATTTAAAGGCATGGGCGCGACTGTTTGGGTTACCGAAATTGACCCTATCTGTGCACTACAAGCAGCGATGGAAGGTCATCGTGTTGTCGATATGAATGAAGCTTGTTCACAAGGTGATATCTTCGTTACCACAACAGGTAACATGAATGTTATTAACCATGACCACATGACCAAGATGAAAAACGAAGCGATCGTTTCAAACATCGGTCACTTCGATTCTGAAATTGATATTGCATCACTTGAGAAATACGAATGGTCTGAAATCAAACCACAAGTTGATCACGTTATCTTTCCTGATGGTAAGAAAATCATTATCTTAGCGAAAGGTCGTTTGGTTAACTTGGGCTGCGCAACTGGTCATCCAAGTTTCGTTATGTCGGCTTCATTTACCAATCAAGTCATGGCGCAAATCGAGTTCTATAAGAATTCTGAAAAGTACGAGAACAAAGTTTACATTTTGCCAAAAATACTTGATGAAAAAGTAGCTCGTTTGCATTTACAAAAAGTTGGCGCACACTTAAGTACGCTTACTAAAGAGCAAGCGGGTTATATCAATGTGTCAGTTGACGGTCCCTTTAAACCGGAACATTACCGCTACTGATTGAGCAATGGGGAAGGTGTTTATAATAACGCCTTCCCCTCTTTAATCTCATCACTGACTAATTAAAATAACTATGAGTTCATCACAACAAAATTTTTCTTTTAGTTGCGAATTTTTCCCACCCAAAACGGATAAGGGTAGAGAAAATATCGAAACAACCATCGTTGAGCTAAAACAGCTTAACCCTGATTATATTTCCTGTACCTATGGCGCAGGAGGCACGACCCAGGACGGCACATTTGATACCGTGCAAAATATTATGCAACATGGCATCAGTGCAGCACCGCATATCACTTGCATTGGTTCGACAAAAGAAAAAATTTCAAGATTACTGCAACAATATAAAGATGCCGGCGTTTCTCGTATCGTAGCACTACGAGGTGATTTACCCGAAGGAATGGATGACCCCGGTGAGTTTCAGTTTGCCAACGAACTAGTTGAATACATCCGTTGCGAAACCGGTGATCATTTCACGATAGAAGTCGCGGCATACCCTGAAACGCATCCTCAATCTAAAAACATGCATGATGAGCTAATACAGTTTGCTAAAAAAGCCCAAGCGGGTGCAGATGCGGCCATCACACAGTATTTCTATAATGCTGATGCATGGGTTCGTTTTGTGGAAGACTGTCAGCGTCTTGATATTAGTATCCCAATTGTCCCTGGTATTTACCCCATCACCAACTATAAACAACTAGCCCGTTTTTCTGCCAGTTGTGGCGCTGAAATCCCGCGGTGGATCACAACACGTCTCGAAAGCTATGGTGATGATCTTGATTCTATACGCGCCTTTGGTTTCGACGTAACCTTACAACTTTGTGAACAACTTATTGATGCCGGTGCACCTGGGCTTCATTTTTACTCAATGAACCGTGCTGAACCAACTGCTAGGCTCTGGCACGAACTTAATCTTGGATAATAAAACCCTCAAACAGCGCGACCTATCTGTGCTATGGCACCCCTGCACACAGATGAAAGACCATGAACAGTTACCGATCACGCCTATAAAGTCTGCAAGCGGTGTCTGGTTAGAAGATTTTGAAGGCAACCGTTATATTGATGCCATCAGTTCGTGGTGGGTAAATCTATTTGGTCATTGTAATCCGCGTATTAACGATGCCATCAAGCTACAGCTTGATACGCTTGAACACGTTATGTTGGCTGGCTTTACTCACGAAACCGTCATTGAATTATCTGAACGGTTAGTTGATCTCACACCTAAAATGCTTAAGCGCTGCTTCTATGCTGACAATGGATCATCTGCTGTTGAAGTAGCACTGAAAATGAGTTTTCACTATTGGTATAACACCGGTAAGCGCAATAAAAAACGCTTTATTAGTTTAAGCAATAGTTACCACGGTGAAACACTTGGCGCACTTTCTGTCGGTAATGTTGAATTGTACAAGGACACCTATGGTCCTCTCATGCTCGATGTCATCGCAGTTAAATCACCTGATTGTTATTATCGCGAAGAGGGTGAATCTTGCCATGATTATTCCGTACGGCTCTTTGCTGAAATGGAAACAACCCTGCAACAATATGCCGACGAGTGTTGTGCTGTTATCATCGAACCACTAGTGCAATGCGCAGGCGGTATGCGCATGTACGATCCTGTGTACCTCAGCATGCTGCGAGAAGCTTGTGATCGCCACAATGTGCATTTAATTGCAGATGAAGTGGCGGTTGGTTTTGGCCGCACCGGCAGCTTATTTGCTTGCGAACAAGCAAACATCAGCCCTGATTTTATGTGTTTATCAAAAGGTCTCACCGGTGGCTATCTGCCTTTATCCGTGGCCCTCACCACGGATAATATTTATGAGGCCTTCTATGATGACTATGAAAATCTTACCGCCTTTATGCATTCACACAGCTATACCGGTAATCCCCTAGGTTGCCGCGCTGCTCTGGCAACACTCGATATTTTTAAGTCGGACAATGTCATTGAAGCAAATAAAGAAAAAGCTATTTTTATGCGTCAATCCGTTGCTGAGCTAGAAGATCATCCTCATGTTGCCGAAATACGTCAGCATGGCATGGTCATGGCGATTGAAATGGTTAAAGGCAAACAAAGCCGCGAGGCTTATGATTGGAAAGAACGACGCGGTTTAACCGTCTATCAACATGCATTAAAAAATAATGTCTTGCTACGACCACTAGGGAATATAGTTTATTTCATGCCGCCCTATATTATTGATAATAGTGAAATAGAAATGATGGCACGAGCCGCCATTGAAGGCATTCATAAAGCAACCAGTGACTAATATGCGAATCTCAAGACTCTATTTAGACATTCCACTTTCTGAACAGCAAACCATTACACTGGATGGTGAACGCTTAAACTATATTGCTAATGTCCTACGCCTCAAAGCCAATACTCAACTCTCAATTTTTAATGGCCGTGGTGGTGAACACCTTGCCCTTATCACAGCCATTAATAAACGCAGCGCCACCATTGAAGTTCAAGCATTTTCTGATAAAGATACTGAGTCACCACTTTCAATCACGTTGGTTCAAGGCATTTCTCGTGGCGAACGCATGGATTTTACTTTACAAAAAGCTACCGAGCTTGGTGTCAATCGTATCATCCCTGTTTTTAGTCAGCGTTGTACTGTGAACCTCAAAGGTGAACGATTAACTAAACGTCTTCAACATTGGCAAGGCGTTGTTAATAGCGCCTGTGAACAATCCGGACGTAATATCATTCCACAGGTTGAGGCTGCCCAAGAGCTTGAGGCATATCTAGAGTTGGAAAACGGACAATGTAGAATATTTCTTGACCCTGAAGCGACTCAAACACTGAATTCAATTTCACCGGCACCAGCGTCCGCCACAATACTGATAGGACCTGAAGGTGGCTTCGACAGCCAAGAGCGCCAAAAAATTTATACAAAAAACTATCAGGGAATTCAATTAGGACCGCGTGTTTTACGCACCGAGACAGCTGCCATTGCAACAATCAGTGCTATGCAAATACTATGGGGTGATTTTCAGACAAACTAACTCAAGCTATTTTTTCTTTGATGAGCCTTTAGTTTTTTTCTGGGATTTGCTTTTTTTCTTATTCGCTGAAGGTGAAGGTGAAAATGCATTTTTCAGCATGGCTTCAACCTCATCCATATCTGGAATAACTGCGACATCGCCATCAAACACAACATGACAAGCAATCGCTTTATTATCATCACCCGTTTCATCAATTGGACTCAATGTCGTTGCGGACACTTGTAACAGACGGGGAATACCTTGCGTAACAATCGCAAAAAAGGGCACGCCTGCCGCCTCATCAACCGCATTGATAATAGCTATACTCGAGCGTTTACCTTGCTCTTTATAGCGACTACCAAATATTGTTTCGATACTAATAAGCGGAACTGTAATACCTCGCCATGCAATCATTCCTAATAACCAGTCTGGTGCGCTTTCGCCAATCGCATCTGATAAAGCTTCAGGCATAACGTAAGGGATAATTTCTGCAACGGCAGTGTTGGGCAAAATCACGCGCTCTCCATGTAAGGAAAGAACCTGACTTGCAATTTGTTTAGCAGCTTGTGGCATAAGCTACACTCCCCTATTCTATTTTGTATTGGTCTTAAAATATTCAATTAGTTGTGCCGCCAATGCTTCAGGCGAACCATTAAATTCTACAACACCTGCTCTTCTGGTTGAATCGGGCATACTGCTTATGACACAAGTTTCCGCGTCTTGTGCCCAGACTCGACCACCACGCGAAGCAATCAATTGCGATCCCCGCACACCATCATTACCCATACCACTAAACATAATTGAGCTGGTATGTACGCCATAACGCATCGATATATCAGTCATGACCGTATCAATAGAAGGTGTATAAATACTCTCACATTCCATCGGTTTTAATCGAATATAGCCTTGTTTATCTAATGTAATTCTTTGAGCCGTTGGTGCAATCACTACTTCATTATGCTTTAGTAAATGACCTTCTTTCGCGGCCATTACTTTCATACCGGTCACTTTATCCAGTTGCTTCGCCAGCAATGAGACAAAGTTACTGCCGATGTGTTGCGCCAAAACAAAGCCAACTGGAAGACTGGTTTGAATACTTGCAAGGAACCGTTTTACCGATTGTGGCCCACCAATTGATGCACCTATCACCCATACGTTACGGGCGGCTATTCCTGCAGTACTAACTGGCTGACTAGCCTCAATACTATTTTCTTGTTCATGAATTATTTCATCTTGAACACGATGAATTGCTTGTTGCTCAATTTCTTCAAGATACTCAGCTTCAATCATGTATGCCGCTGGTTCGGCTATTTCTGGCGCACTTTCAACAATTGTTTCATCAATGGCTTCCTCAATTGTTGGTGCTACTCTTTCTGCTTCATGCTCATGCCGATAGTCGGTGAAACCAGCAACGTTTGCGAGTTTCTTCGTCAGCATTCGGCCCCAGTCACTGTCTCGCTGTGCCGCTTTCATCTTTGTAGAAGATCCATCATTAAACAAAATAGGAATTGGTGAATCCAGTAATTCGTCGAGGAAATCTAATTCATGCTCAACGCTGTCATCCATATCAACGAGTAATACATCTGTATTTTCTGCATCAAGTCTTTTGATCGTTGCAGCTGATAAACGTTGCTGATCAACGACATCTATACCACTTGTTTTCAGGAGCTGTTTTAAATTCTGACGTTGTTTGTCCGAATCAGAAAAAATCGCTACGCGAAGCTGTTGACTAGTTGCGACGACTGAGGTCATCTCAGCATTACTCATCCAGGATCTCTTTAATATTCTCTAGCAAATCCGCTTCCTGGAACGGTTTACCTAGATATCGATTCACACCAATATCCATTGCTCGTTGACGATGTTTATCACCGGTACGCGACGTAATCATAATAATCGGAATTTTTTTCAATACGTCATCATTACGAATATGTGTGGCCAGCTCGTAGCCATCCATGCGTGGCATTTCAATATCGAGTAAGAATACGTCTGGTATCTGTTCTTGTAGTACGGCAACAGCATCGACACCATCTTTAGCTGTAATAACGTGCATATTATTTCTTTCTAGTAAGCGCGTTGTTACTTTACGCACCGTGATGGAATCATCCACTACCATCACTGTGACAATGCCTTTCTCAACCGATCTTCTGGCAGCATCTTTTTCTGCTGACTCACTAGACTGAACAATAGACTTGGCGACATCTAGATACACTAATGCACTAACATCAAGAATCAAGGCAACACTACCATCACTTAGAATTGTGGCACCGGAAATAGCGCGTACTGTACTAATTTGAGGCCCTACTGATTTGACAACAATTTCTCGGCTACCCATTAAGCTTTCAACCTGAAGCGCAATACGGTGATCACCCGCTCGCGCTAGCAGAACAGGTAATTTACCACCTGGTCCAGGCAGGATTGGTTGATTCAAATTAAGCTGCGTACCAAGGTGCATGAAGCGATATGAATTTCCACCATATTGATAACGTGGTTCATTGCTACTGTAGAATCCTTCCAGCTCTTCATGGGTTGCACGCACCACACCATCAATGGACGAAAGTGGAATTGCATAAGTATCTTCACCAACACTCACCAGCAACGCTTTATTGACTGATAACGTTAGTGGTAAACGAACTGTGAACTTCGTGCCTTTACCTGTGACAGTATCAATTTGTAAACTACCACCTAGCTGCTTCACTTCGCTGTTCACGACATCCATGCCAACGCCGCGACCCGACAGCTGAGTAACTTTATCTGCTGTACTAAATCCGGATTCAAGAATAAAACGCAGAACTTCTTTATCGGTAAAGTCAGAATCTGATTTCATTAATCCACGTTCGCAGGCCTTTTCTCTAATTGCATCAAGATCAATACCCTTACCATCATCACTAATTCTGATGACGACTTCGGTACCTTCACGCTTGATATCAATCAATATCGTGCCAGTTTCTTTCTTATCTGTTTTCTTGCGTTCAGCGCGCGTCTCTAGACCATGATCAACTGAGTTTCGTAACATATGCTCAATCGCCGGTAAAACGCGATCAAGTACGCTGCGATCCATCTCATCATTTTCACCGATGATGACAAGGTCAATATCCTTATCAACTTCACTACTCGTTTGACGAATCAAACGGCGTAACCGTGGTGAGTGTGTATTAAATGGCACCATGCGTGTTCGCATGAGCCCTTCTTGTAATTCAGTGCTGATACGGGATTGTTGCAAGAGTAACGTTTCAGCTTCGCTGGTCTGATTCTCGAGTAACCCTTGAATACTGTTTAAATCATTTAGAGACTCAAGAAGTGAACGGGAAAGCTGTTGCATATTCGAAAAACGATCCATTTCTAATGGATCAAAATCTTCACTGGATTCGCCGGCACCTTCAAAGCGGTACATAATCTGTGTTTCTGTTTCAATTTCAAAACGGCGTAATTGCTCGCGAACACGACTAATAGTCTGTTCCATTTCAACAAGGTTAAATGCAAATGAGCCCACTTGCTGATCGATACGTGAGCGGTAAATGCTTACTTCACCTGCGAAATTTACTAAATCATCAAGCAAGTCTGCTCGTACGCGGATCTGCTCATGTTGTAGACGTCCTGTTGCCTTTTGTTCTGGTTCTGGCACTGCTTCAAATGCTTGTGCCGGAATTTCCGGCATAATAACGACTTCTTCTTCAAATTGTTCATTCTCAGCGACAGGAAATTCTGCAACAATATCATTAGGCTGTACATCTTCGACCACTACTTCTTCTAATGGTGCTTGTGCTTCGATCGCTGGTTGAGCCTCAGGCTCAGGCTCAGGCTTTGATGCGACTTCAATATCGTCTTCTATTTCTGATACAGGCTCTGCAACTAATTCTTCGTTTCCTTCAGTCAGCTGATCAAGCTGCGTAATCAAATCTTTCTTCGCATCGACCGGTTGTTTAGCGCGAACCTGATCCAACATAACGACGAGTTGATCATGTGCTTGTTGCACTAGATCAAATAACTTACCTGAGATTTCAGTGCGACCTTCATCAATCGCAATAATCATGGTTTCAAGACTATGGCTTAAATCACCCATCGCCTCGATACCGGCCATGCGCGCGCCGCCTTTAAGTGTGTGGATCTCACGTTGTAGTTGAGTAACCAACTCTTTGTTATCTTGTTGATTAATCCAATTTTGTAACGTGACCTCACTGGTATCCAGTATTTCAACGGCTTCCTCAATAAATATTTCTAGAAGCTCATCATCAAAGTCATCATCTGACTGTTGAAGATCAATTGGAATTGGTGCCTCGATAATGCCACCAGGTGCGGATGTCATTGTAGGCGTAATTGTTAACTCTGATGCTTCCTCCTCTTTTCGGTAAAGAGCATCAATTTTTTTCAATAAGTCGTCTTTGTAATCATCATTAGCGCCGGCATCAGAAAGTTGTTCAACACGTTGCTTTATTTCTTTTGAAAATTCCTGAATTAAACTGACAATTTCCTCTTCGACAGCGACGTTATTGCTCTTTACTAACTTGGCATATTTTTCCATCAAGTTACTGACATCAGCAATATCAGTAATACCTGCCATATGCGAACTGCCATGTAAGGTATGTATTGCTCGAATTAAATCATCATTAATTCGACAGTTTTCTTGCTGACCAATACATTGCTCTATAAACGAGCCTATATCATCAAGATGTCTATTCGATTCTTTAGTAAAAATTTCCAATAAGACAGGATCAATACCAGTAGGCTCAGGTGTCTCTTCCACTTCAGCTTTGTTAACGACCTTGGTCACAGCAATACTTTCTTTGCTGGCAATAACTGATGGCCCTTCTTCCTTGCTCGGCACTTCCATATCGCCAGATTCAAGCCGAGATAATCCGCCACCCTTACTTAACTGGTGGCTTTCTTCTTGCAGCGCTTCAAAATCAATATCATCAGCGGGCTCACCTTTAAACTGAGCGATTACGTGAGGCAAAGCATCCAATGCTCTTTCAATTAAGCTGATAACACCAGGGCCAATTGGAATTGTATGATCAAGCACTCTATTTAAAGTGTTTTCAAATGCCCAAGCAAATTCACCGATCTCGGTCGCGCCCACCATGCGACCACTACCTTTTAAGGTATGGAATGAGCGACGAACAATAGACAACGACTCTTCATCTTCGGGATTGGCTTTCCACTTAGGAAACTGGATTGCCAACGTTTCCATTTCTTCTTCAGCTTCTTCAAAGAAGATATCAAGAATTTCATCATCAATATCATTTTCTT
>Ga0316205_10001623_pt1 | contig 27132 bp, 28 predicted proteins | sample 3monthpyrite_MG_FD_204941 | JGI IMG/M metagenome (GOLD analysis project Ga0316205, IMG submission 204941) | Microbial mat bacterial communities from mineral coupon in-situ incubated in ocean water Damariscotta River, Maine, United States -... | ecosystem: Environmental > Aquatic > Marine >... | reverse complement strand
AAGTTTCTGAAGTTTCTGAAGTTTCTGAAGTTTCTGAAGTTTCTGAAGTTTCTGAAGTTTCTGAAGTTTCTGAAGTTTCTGAAGTTTCTGAAGTTTCTGAAGTTTCGGAATCATCCGCTACCGAGCTCTCATCAACACCATCATCAGCTGCTACTTCCTGCTCAAGCGCTAATTCCGGATGCAATTTATCGAGATCAGTAATATCAGCAAGACTAGGTAATTCATCCAGACTTTTGAGATTAAAATAATCAAGAAAATCGCGGGTCGTACCATACATAGACGGACGCCCAGGTACATCTTTATGCCCTAAAACCCTGACCCATTCTCGCTCTGTCAGTGTTTTAACAATATGAGAACTAACACTTACACCTCGAATTTCTTCAATTTCACCACGCGTGATTGGTTGCCTGTAAGCAATAAGCACCAGAGTTTCCAGTAATGCTCTGGAGTAACGCGGTGGTTTTTCCTCCCACATACGTGACACCCAGGGTGCGTTAGAGGGATCTACCTGCATTCGGTAACCACTGGCTACTTCTTTGAGTTCTATACCACGACCTTCGTAATCAGACTGTAAATCCTGCAATGCCTGTAGGATATTATCTCTACTCGGGCGCTGCTCTTCATCTGCTTCAAAAACTGCTTCCAGTTTACGCATGTCCATTGGCTGATCTGCTGTCAGTAAAACAGACTCTATGATATTTTTTACTTGTGCTTGTTCCATATCTTTTAACTATGACTCTTTAATCTGTAACTATTTGATTATTCTTGAATTTCAAGATCCGGGGGCAATTCAGAATCACTTGCCGCTTTTATATATATAGGTGCAAATGATTCAGACTGAACCAGATCAATCATTGCCCCTTTCAATAACTCTAATATAGCCATAAAGGTAACTACTATACCTTTTCGGCCTTCATCAAAACTAAACAAACTCGTAAAGTCCGTAAAGCCATCAGCACTGACTGAGGATAAAACTTCGGTCATTTTTTCACGTATTGATAAGGTCTCACGTTGAATCATATGACTACTACTAATATCTACCCTGTTCAGAATGTCCTTAAAGGCGATAAGCAACTCACGTAAATCAACCTCTGGCTCAGGGCGAGTTAATTCCAGAGGAGGTGCCTCGGCTTTTGCCACCCAGGTATCGCGATCCTGGCGGGGAATTTCATCAAGATCTTCAGCCGCCTGCTTAAAGCGTTCATACTCTTGTAAACGACGCACCAGTTCAGCTCTGGGGTCAGTCTCATCTTCTTCTGACTCAGGCCGGGGTAATAACATGCGTGATTTTATTTCCGCCAGCATAGCCGCCATTAACAAATACTCAGCAGCCAGCTCGAAACGCATACTCTCCATCATATCGATGTACTGCATGTATTGTTTGGTGATATTGGAAATAGGGATATCCAGCACATCCAGATTTTGTCGCTTAATTAAATAAAGCAACAAATCCAGCGGCCCTTCGAAGGCCTCCATAAAGACTTCAAGCGCATCCGGCGGAATATATAAGTCTTCAGGCATAACCGCCAAAGGCTCACCCTGAATAACCGCAAAGGGCATTTCAGATTGAGATGGCGGCACTTTCGACGCTAATTCTTCAGTACTGTTTACAGGTTGATTCATTCAATTAATTTCTATTGTTAAATTCTTACGTACAGATATATCTATGATTACCCTGTTACGATTACTTGCTGCAACCAAAACAGCAGCTACAAAATAAAATAACGATGCTTCTCATATCCAAAAATTTTGGGTAATGACTCAGGTTGCCTCCAGATGGTGCCAGATCAAGGCAGAAAACGTGGATTTACAAATGTAAATGTCCATTTTCTAACGAAGATATGCCGCCAGCTGAAGGTAAGCTGAGTTATTACCGGCTAAGACACATTACCTTGCGTATTTCATCCAGTGTATCACGCGCAACGTCTCTTGCGGCCTCACAACCTTCATCAATTATCGCTTTTACGGCTGATGGATCATCAGTATAGTCTTTAGCTCTTTCCCGTATGGGTTTAAGCTCTGCAATCATCGAGTCAATAACGGGTTGCTTGCAATCAACACAACCAATACCAGCGGTCGTGCAACCCTGCTGAACCCATTCTCTGGTTTCTTCATCTGAGTAAACTTCGTGTAACTGCCAAACCGGGCAACGCTTGGGATCACCTGGATCGGTACGACGAACCCGATTGGTATCCGTAGGCATGGTGCGTATTTTCTTAGATACATCGTCCGCAGACTCTCGTAACGAAATCGTATTGTTATACGACTTGGACATTTTACGACCATCTAATCCCGGCATTTTCGACGCTGGAGTCAATAAAGCCTGAGGCTCCGGTAAAATTATTTTGCCTGAGCCTTCAAGAAACCCAAACAATCGCTCACGATCACCCAGTGAGATATTCTGCTGGTTTTCGAGTAATGCCTGAGCAACATCCAGGGCCTGCTGATCACCCTGCTCTGTATACGCTTTACGTAGCTCACGGTAGAGTCGGGCATCTTTTTTGCCCATTTTCTTTATTGCGGCTTCAGCTTTTTCTTCAAAACCCGGTTCACGTCCATAAATATGATTAAAACGACGAGCAACCTCACGCGTTAATTCAACATGGGCCACCTGATCTTCTCCAACAGGTACCTGACCGGCCTTATAAACTAAAATATCGGCAGATTGTAATAATGGATATCCTAAAAAACCGTAAGTAGCTAAATCTTTTTCTTTGAGCGCTTCTTGCTGGTCTTTATATGTCGGTACACGCTCTAACCAGCTTAATGGGGTTATCATGGAGAGCAATAAATGCAATTCAGCATGCTCAGGCACTCTTGACTGCACAAATAATTTCGCCGCACCTGGACTCACACCTGCTGCTAACCAGTCAATAACCATATCCATGCTGCTTTCAGAGATAATACGCGGGTCTTCATAATGCGTCGTTAATGCATGCCAGTCGGCTACGAAAAAGAAACATTCGTATTCGTGCTGCAAATTAACCCAGTTTTTTAATACACCGTGATAATGACCAAGGTGTAATAAACCCGTGGGGCGCATACCTGATAAGACGCGCTGATGTTGCGTTGGAACTGAACTCAAAATATCTCCTAAAATTATACCGTTAACCTAAACCAAACAGGCTGAATAAATTTTTCTGTACCATCTCAACCATGGGCATGAGTATTTTACCTAGAATTCCCGTGACTAAAAGCAAAATAACCAGCCACATTCCGTAACGCTCAGAACGAACAAAAATCACCGCCCACTTAAATGGCAAAACCCCGGTCAGTACACGCCCCCCGTCTAATGGCAGTAAAGGTAATAAATTAATCACCATTAATACAATATTAATAATGACACCAATACCAGACATGTACCTCAAAGCAGATGAGAGTGAACCTGCTGGCATGATTTTAATCGCCACCATTAGTACGAACATCCAGAAGAAAGCCATTACAAAATTTGATATTGGACCCGCTAGAGCCACTAAAGCCATATCTTTCTGAGGATGTTCAAAGTTACGAACATCAACCGGTACAGGTTTAGCGTAACCAAAAGCAAACCCTGTCGCCACAATCATAACAATGGGTATTAACACTGTGCCTATTGGGTCAATATGTTTAATGGGATTTGCAGTTATTCGACCTAAATCTTTTGCAGTAGGGTCTCCCAGTTTATAAGCAACCCACCCATGCGCAGCTTCGTGAAGAGTTATTGCGGTAATAATGGGTAATAACGCCAGTAGAACTTCATAAAGGCTATTCATTTATTGATTAATCCAACCCATGATCAACCCCCTTACCCTGACGAACAACAAAGGGCGTATCCTCTACCATATTAATAACGGTAGTGGCTTCAAAACCACAATTCCCACCATCAACAATTAAGTCCACCTGACGCTCAAGTTTTTCACGAATATCAAACGCATCTGTTTCCGGCATATCATTTCCCGGCATAATGAGTGTTGAGCTCATAATCGGTTGTCCGAGCTCTTCCAGAATTGCTCTGACAATCGTATTTTCCACAACTCTAATACCAATCACCCGACGTTTTGGATGCATAAGCCTGCGGGGAACTTCATGGGTGGCTTTTAGCAGAAAAGTATAAGGCCCGGGAGTTAGAGATTTTAATAATCGATAATCAGAGTTACTAACTTTGGCATAGGTGGATATTTCAGATAAATCACTACAAACCAGTGTAAAGTGATGTTTATCGTCAACCTGTCGAATATGTCGAATTTTTTCCATAGCGGACTTATCACCAAGGTGGCAACCAATGGCATAACTGGAATCCGTGGGATAGACCACCACACCGCCGTTATCAATAATTTCAACAGTTTGGTGTATCAACCGCTTCTGCGGATTATCGGGATGTATTTCAAAAAACTGGCTCATAAGGCGACGTATTTTGAAGCAAAGTGACTAATAGGCAAAGTAAAACTTCACCCAATAACCTGCTTTATTACTTCATTTTTTAATTATTAGGGCGTTTATCACTCAAGCTTCCACTCGCCATTGTCAAACTGGCAAACCTGTGTGTTTTGACTGTCTATTTTTTTGTTATTTTTATTCACAGTGATGTTCAGGTTACGACAATGTTTACCATCATCATTTGCCTCTGAGAGCACCTTAACTTCACCTGAATGTTTAGAATCCGGATTAATCCATTTATGAGTAGAGCCTATGTCAGCCTGCAATGCGGTTATGGATGCCTGTCTAATTTTCTGAACATCAGAATCAGACAATTTAGCTGTCTCAAACTTCTCCTTTATGCCACCAAACATTTTAAAAGGTAACTTAATAATGCCACTAAACAAACCCATTACAGCGCCCTCACTTGCTTCCTGCCCGGCACTTCTAACTTCCCTGGCTAAACCTTCCGCACGATCAAGTGTTGGCGGAATAATCTCACGTACCGCTGCCACTTCAGTTAATACATCAGGCACCAGTTTTCTATAGGCTTCAAGCTCGCTTAATATAACAGGCAACTCCTGTCGAATAGCTTTAACTTCAGTCAAAATAAGGGGCACCTGTAACCTGACCTGCTCCACTTCTTTAACAATACCAGGCACCAGCAGTCGATTTTCTTTAACTTCGGCTAATACTGATGGTATTTTTTCCTGCAATAAATCAACCTGTTCAATAATCAGCGGTACCTGATCACTAACAACCTTTACCTCGTCCAGCACTCGATCAATACGCTCCCCCGCTTTATCAATTTCTGCAAATGTATCAGGCACATGTTTAACCATATAGATAATGGCGTAAGAAAGGTAAATTAAGCCCGCCCCTAGAGAAATAAGACCTACCGACATCAGATAACGTGTAAGAATATGATGTGTTTTTATATGCATTTTTGAATCTTTAGTAATTACGATTTATTTGCACAGCTTATATTAACCGGCATAAAAAAGGCGACTAAAAAGCCGCCTTAAATCAAAACCATTTTAATTAGATTATTCTTATCTGATTATCTTTTTCTGGATTATCTTTTTTTGCTTCGTGCAAAACCTGCTAATGCGATTAAGCCTGAGCCAAATAACCACAATGCCGCAGGCACTGGTATAACAACCAGTGAAGAACCTGCAAACTGAGCACTAGTAACGCCATTCGTTGAATTAAAACCACCCACATGAGCCGCAAAAAACTCACTGGAACTTGGGTTCAATGATGATCCCGTGGCATAAGATGAAACCATGTCACCGTCAACACCGGTAATACTAAATGATAACAATTCAGTTCTTGAGTTACCTGTACCGTCAAGTTGTAAATCAAACTTAAAGAAACCACCACCGGCATTCTGATTTTCACTAATCATCCATGTTGACGGACTAAGATTAATAATATCAGTAGCACTAACCGCAATGGTGTCATCAAAATTGAATGAGAAACTTTGCATACCAAAGTTCGAACCCGCTGAAACAGAAAACGCTTCGCTTAATACATTAACACTGAAATCTATGTCACCCATAACGGTTGTACTATCACTGATAGTAACCTGTAAGTAATTGGTGCCGTCAACTAGAGCATTGGACTGGTCCAGGTAATAACTAACACTGGCAGCCTGTACTGCAGATGCAGCTAACAACCCGGCTGTAGCAAAAGCTATTTTAGATATTTGTTTGAATACACTGTTACGTGTTTTCATAATTAATGCGCCTCCTGGCGTCCCTTTATTTCATTTGTTTTTTTAATATAAATTAGATATAAAATCATGCAATAAGTATGTCAAAACGTAAAATAAAAGAATTTTCATATACTTACACCAGAATCACCCTGAAATCCTTATAGAATAAGTTATAAAGTGTAAATAATTCATACAAAACAGGCCTGATTTTATGTGCCATATACACTTAAAACACTCAATAATAGACTTTTTGACTATAAAACATCAGTTTCTTGCAAAAAAACAGGCTTTCAAAAGCGTAAAGTATCTTGACAACTCGCTGTAATCAGGGACATACACATATGAAAAACTAAAATAGCGGACATTTTCTGTCCAAATAAACCAATATTAGTAATAGTGCCTGGATAGCAGCCTGTGTTCTTTCATGCTAATCTCGCGCCTGATTTTTTGATAAACTGCTGATATGAAAATATTTTACGATCTTGCCCCCATCATTCTTTTTTTTCTTGGTTATCACAACGCTAGCACGATAGCTGAAAACACCCCTGTAGGCAGCTGGTTAGATCCGGCTCAGCCCGAAGTGATATCAGCCACTATTATCGCCACTGGCATTGCAATAGTAGCCAGCTTTATTCAGGTAGGCGGGTTCTGGCTCAAAAATAAACGTTTTGAGCGTATGCATATTTTTTCTCTGGTACTGATTACCGGGTTGGGTGGAATTACGATTGCTTTTGGAGATCCTGCTTTCATTCAGTGGAAACCTACGGTTCTAAACTGGGTTTTTGCCGGTGCATTTTTAGCAAGCCAGTTTATTGGTGAAAAAAGCCTGGTGCATCGTATGATGGGGGGGCAAATTAACTTACCAGACGCGGTCTGGTTTAAACTTAATTTATCCTGGGTCACTTTTTTTATCATCAGTGGATTTGCAAACTTATATGTCGCTTTTTATTATGCAACCGAGCTTGATGAAAAAACCAGAATGGATTTCTGGGTTGATTTCAAACTATTTGGTTTAATGGGTATGACTCTTGTATTTGTCATTGCTCAGGCGTTATATCTTTCAAAGTATATGGAAGAGCCCGATGAAGATAAAGATCAGGATGAAGCAAATAAAAAACAAGAATTAAACAACTCATCAGGAGAAGGTTAAATGCTTTACGCCATTATTTCTCAAGATGTAGAAAACAGCCGGCAAAACAGACTCAAAGCTCGCCCAGATCACCTGGCCAGACTTGAACAGTTACAAAATGAAGGTCGTCTCATTATCGCAGGGCCTCACCCATCTATTGATAGCAATGATCCGGGTGAAGCCGGCTTTAGTGGCAGCCTTGTTGTGGCCGAGTTTGCATCGCTTAGTGACGCACAAAACTGGGCTGATACTGACCCTTATATAACAGCAGGTGTTTACCAGCATGTTACTGTAAAACCATTCAAAAAAGTTTTCCCTGCCAGCTAGTTTTTATCCCGTTCTCCCTCTATTACAACTTGCCCTAAAAACTTGCCAGAGTCACTTCTGACAACTATAAATAGGGTCTAGAGTTGATAAAATTAACAACAGGAAGAACAATGAAATCCAGTATTTTGCGTAATATACTTTTAGCCTTTCTCGGCTTTGGCATAATGATGGGGATTATTTTCCCTTTCTTTGCAAACTTCTTCGTAGATTACAAAGAAGGCCTACATGGCTGGTTTGTTGTTAGTTGTCTTGTCGCCGGCGTTATTATTGGTTTAATCAACTACTACATACTTAATGTCGTGCTGGTATCTAAACTCAGACGTATTGCACAGGTATCTGTGGCCATTAGCAACCATGATTTAAGTTTTACCTGCGATATGCAAAGCAATGATGTTATTGGTGAAATCATTGAAAGTTTTAACAATATGGCCGCAACACTACGTAATGTTGTGACTGAGCTTAAAGCCAGTAGCGAACAAATGTTATCCGGTGTAAATCAGATTTGCGCTGTTGCCGATAGTACAAGTCAGGGTGTGCAAAACCAGCACAGCCAGACGCAAAACGTAGAAATGGCTATCCAGCGCATGACCCAAATTGCCCAGGATGTTTCTAGCAAAGCCGCACAGGCTGCTGAAGCTGCAGCCGTTGCCAAAGAAGAAGCTGAAAAAGGTAATACTGTAGTTGGCCAAACGGTTAGCTCAATTAAAAACCTGGCGAGTGCCGTTGAAAACGCATCATCATCAATTAATCGCGTTGAGAAAGAAAGCCTGAATATTGGTGGTGTACTTGATGTTATTCAGGGCATTTCAGAACAAACCAACCTGCTGGCTTTAAACGCAGCGATAGAGGCCGCACGAGCAGGTGAACAGGGCCGTGGCTTTGCCGTAGTTGCTGATGAAGTGAGAACACTGGCACAACGCACCCAGGAATCAACAAAAGAAATTCAGGCCATGATCGAGACTTTACAGTCAGTTTCCAGAGACACTGTAGAAGTAATGGAAAAAGGCCAGACTCAGGCAAATGAGAGTGTGGGGCATGCAACGGCAGCTGGTAACTCATTACAGCAGATCACGGAAGCTGTGAAAGGTATTACGGAAATCAATACACTAATAAATGACGAAGCGGGCTCCCAGTCTGGCGTTGCAGTTGAAATAAACCAGAATATGCATGCCATTAGTGAAATCGCCACAGAAAGCATGAATGGCGCTGAAAGAACTAACCAGGAAAGTCAGGGTTTGTCTAATCTGGCGCAGAACCTTCAGCAACTTGTAGCTAAATTCAAGGTATAAACAGAACTGAATAATTTCAGATTAGTTAAGCCCAGATTACTTAAACTTAGCTTGCTCATCAGACAAAAATCATTAGAATAGCCCGCCTACTTATCAAGTATTGCCAGAGTGGTGGAATTGGTAGACACGACGGATTCAAAATCCGTTGCTAGCAATAGCGTGCCGGTTCAAGTCCGGCCTTTGGTACCATATTCAAAGTTCAAGAAAAGCCAATCATCGGTCGCATCTGCGACCGAAAGATTAGTATCCGGCTACTTATTTCTATCATTCTAGTTGAGTATCCGATATTTATAGTTTCACACCCCGCAATTTGGCTTTAAACTAGTCAATCTGAGCTTAATTAAGCATGAGTAAGAGTTTTTACTAATGACATTCTCTCGTAGTATTGTTTTAGCCCTGTTTAGCCTTATAACTTTTTATAACAGCACCTGTTTTTCTCAAACCGAGTTAAGCGTAACCACATCATCCGACATTGAAATCAATGTTGATAGATTTACCAGTCCTGAAAATAAAACACCTGGAAAATATTTAATTTTATGGGTAGCACCTGAATATGGTTTTCGTGTTAACCACAGAACAATGGCGCAACTTTTAACTGAACAAAATATAGAAGTATGGCAAAGCAATATTGTTGAATCACTATTTATGCCTCAGGGTTCAAGTTCATTAAAACGACTGGATGGAAACAACATTGCTGATTTAATTGAATATGCACATGAAAAAACCGGTAAAAAAATTATTGTTGCCGGCGATTCTTATGCCTCAGTAAGTGCACTAATGGGTGCTCATCAATGGCAGACAAGGCAACACAAATCTGCTCACCTTGTTGGTGCAATACTGTTTTCTCCTTATAGTTACGCCTACATTCCATCACTCGGTATAGACCCGGAGTATATGCCTGTTATAAATGCAACCAATATACCGTTAATGATTTATCAGACAAAAAGCAGTGGTAGCATAAATCAATTCAAAATTTTATTAGCGAAGCTTCAGCAACATGACAATCCTGTGTATACAAAAATGATTCCTGATATCATGAGTCTTTTTTATGATGAAAATCCGACTGATGAAATTAAAAATCATATTAAAGCCGTTGCACCTAACATTAAAAAAATGATTTCGATTTTAGACAAAAAAGCAATACCCGAAAAACCCGTTCCATTAGCCAATAGAGAAAAAATAAAAAGTGGCATCGATATAGATTTAAAAAAATTCAAGGGAAATACCGAACCGCTAGCAATAAATTTATTAGATGCCCATGGTGTTTTATTTAATAAGAATAATTTTAATAACCGTGTAACCGTGGTTAATTTCTGGGCTACCTGGTGCCCCCCCTGCGTTGAGGAAATTCCATCACTAAACCGTTTAATAGAAAAAATGAAAGGCAAACCCTTTGATCTAATTTCCATTAACTACGCTGAAGACAAACAGGTTGTTTTAGACTTCTTAAAAGAGGTGGATGTAGATTATCCTGTACTCATGGATCAGAATGGTGACTTTGCAAAAAAATGGAACGTTATTACCTACCCCTCTACCTTTCTGATCGATAAAAATGGCAAAATTATTTATGGCGTTAATTCTGCGATAGTATGGGATGCACCTGAAATAATAGATTTAATTGAGACTTTATATTAGACAGCTAATACTTAAGCTGTCACGACCAAAGACGGTCTAACTTATTTTACTCTGCGTTTTGGTTTCTTAGAGACTCTTGGTGTGTTGATTTTTTTAAGATACTGTTGATGATGCGGATTATCCATATCCCATAAATCACAAGTTAGAGAAACAGCCGGCAACAAACCGGGCTCAGTTTTTCCCTGAACATATACAATTTCATAACAACGTTTTTTTTCACAAACAATACGCTCAGACAACAACCCCATAGATTGTGAAGATAAGAACTCACGCAACAGGTTATGCCTGCTACTAGGACAGAATATATAGTCAATCTGTGCACCAGGATGATTTGACTCTATCTTATTAATTATCTCAATAATGCACTCTCCACCAACTCCTGCCAATATAACCAGATGTCGTTTTTGTGAATCAAAAACCAGATTACCCGCATCTGCAGCAATAAGCTCATGCTTTCCGCTACTAAATGGTGCAATTTTTTCTGCTAATTGTTCAATGATATGTGGCAACTGATCTACAAAGATCAACTTATCGCACAAATCATGACTTAAAATTTTAATACCTAAATAACCGTGATCACAGCAACAATCCCATATGCATGGGTAAGGGGCTTTCTGCTGAATCTCTGTTACAAGTTCAAGAATTGCATTTAAGCGCGGGCCGATACTGGCAGATGGATTCATATTACAAACTTCGCGCTTCAGATACTGGAATACTTTCAAAAATAGCCATAAAACTAATTACAACTCATTAAAATTTTCTACCCTGCTATTGATATTAAGAAAACAGCAATAGAATCAGCTATATGCTTATAAAAACGGGATTTTTTCCTAGAGACAATATAATCAAAGGAGTTTAACTTACTGACTGTTTTGAAGTTAAGTGACAGCGAATATGACAGCCGTACAAAAGAAGTTATTTAAACCTTCTCTCAATCAACATTATGAGACTAGGCTACATCGTCTATTATTAGACAAATATAATTACGACCCAATATATTCTCAATATATCCCTCAAAACTTCATTGATTTTGACTTTTATCTAAAAGTTACTTTCGACTCTAACAACAGAGTAAAAAACATTACCTCAAAATAACATCATCGTATTATGTTTATTTAATCTCAATGGGAATATCTACCAGCAACAATGATAATGCCGCCATCACTTTATCAAAATCCTGATTATTAACTATAAACTTCAGGTTGTTTAATTTATTAGCATACAAATCAATAATGATATTATTTTTGTTTAAATCTTTGTTATAACAATCTGGAAAAACCGGCAATAATAAAGGATCATCATATAGATTAACACTGACAAGATTTTTAAATTCAAAGTCATATTCGTAATATACCTTTTCAAATACAACTATGTCATCAAAGCCTCTATTTGTATTTTTTAACTCTTTTCCCCGTTTATATGCTTTGAGAGATATCCTGTTTTCAAACACCTGCATATTTGCTTTATCATCATACCAAAAACCTCGGGCACCACAGATACCCGACAGCCCACTGATATCATTGACACTGTCCTGAACAATTAACAGGGCCTGATCAATTGTCATCGTTTTTTTATAAGCCAGCATCTGTTCACTTGGTGTATAACTGGATGAACACGAACAGACAAATACAACAAATAAAGCTAATATTATATGTTTCATATTTTCACTAATATAAATGTTAATTGGGTGTTTTTACTAAATAATATAATCTATTCAATCTACTGCATTTAATTTTGTTCGTTTAACCAGTCACTTACACTATTTACAAGCATTTCATTTTTATTAACAAAAAAGTGATCTGCGCCGGTTACAATCTTCTGTGAATATTTTTTATTTTTTGAACTGGCTTCTTTACGCTGTTTTGCAGACCCAACAACATATTCAAGGTCTTTCTCACCATATAAATCTAATACAGGAACACTGATTTTCTGCAGCGTTAAAATTGTATTCATACGTTTATCTTCTCTTTCGCCCGACATGCCAATAGCAACAAACGCACTGATAGATGTATTTTTTTCGTTTGCCAGATAATACGCACTCATAGCAGAGCCAAGACTATGCGCTACAATCACTATTTTTTTGATTCCTTTATCCTGCAAGTTTTTTATAGCCGCATCCATACGAGGTTTTACTTCATCAAATAACGGTGCATATTCTTTATAATCAGCATCATTATCTAACACCGGCATTTGTATAGATAAAGTAGCCCAGCCACTATCCGGTAAACCTGTACGTAATGGCTGCACAATATCTTGCCAGTTTGGGTGAACGCCTGAGCCATGAACAACAATAACACCACCTTTAGTTACATCAGTGGCTGATTCCATATAAATCGCCAGTGCTTTATGTTTACCTAGATCAAGCCATTCAGCCTCTCCATCTACAAGAAAATCAACCGTTTGATCAACCCAGCGCTTCTCTTTAGCTAAGTCAGATGCATGCGCATAACTCATTAGATGGGCAATAATTAAGAATAGAGAGAGATATATAGTTTTCATGATTGTCACTTTAAAGTTATTAACATTAATTTTTATCGGGAAGTGTAGCATAAGGTGATATTCGATATATCTCCCCACTATCTGTAGAAAAATATATCCAGCCTTGTGGACTTTGCGTTAGAGAACGAATACGCTCATCAAGGCCTTCAAGCAACCTTTCCTCTTTTAAGAAAGCGCCATCAGCATCTAGAACGATACGATTAATATGCCGTAATTTAAGAGCGCCTGCCAGCAAATTTCCCTTCCATTCAGGAAATGCATCACCTGTATACAGAATTAGACTTGAAGGCGCTATAGAGGGTATATACACCTTAACAGGTGGAGTAATTCCTTCACGGTGAGTCCCATCACCGACGCTTAAAGGCCCCCAGTACTCTTTCCCATGTGAAACCAGAGGCCAGCCATAATTATTGGCAGATACAATAAGGTTTATTTCATCGCCGCCTCTGGGGCCGTGCTCTATTGACCACAATCGTTTATTATCAAGGTCATAGGCCATGCCTTGCGGGTTTCTATGGCCGTAACTCCATATTTCAGGCAAAGCAGAGACTTTATTTACGGTTTTTTTATTAAAAGGATTATCAACAGGTACACTACCATCAAGATTTAAGCGAATAATGGTACCTGCATGATTTGATAAATTCTGTGAATTGGGCCGATGACCTCGATCACCTATACCAAAATAAACATGATTATTTTCATCAAATGTTATACGACTTCCAAAATGATAATCTTGACCAGTAGCTGATCTGGTTACTAATAATTCCTGCCAGTCATTAAACTGCTGATTTTTTAATTTAGCTCTGGCAAGTACTGTTACGCCTTCTCCATTAACTGCTTTTACATAGGTAAAATAAATCCAGCCACTGGCTTTAAAATTTGGAGCTAATGCAACATCGAGCATTCCGCCTTGTCCATCAGCAAGAACATCAGGGGTGTTTTTCAATGTAACTGTAGTTGATTTATCAATATTAAATAATTTAATAGAACCTTCACGTTCGGTTATTAATAATTCATTCGATGATAAAACCGCAATAGACCACGGCACACCAAGGCCTTCCGTGATTTTTTCAAGCTTGAGTTTCATGCCCTCACTTTCAATTACAAAGGAAGCATCATCAGCTAAAATGCTATGTGAAAAACTCAATACATTAATAACGAAGAATAAAAATAGACTTTTCATTTTAAATAGCTCTTATTTAGTAAAATAAGTTCTCTACAAATATAAAACAGTTAAATACAATTGTATCCAATTTTGATTGACTTCACTCTTCGAGTAATTAATAGTCGCATATAGTCACTTCATTAACATATCAAGATTATGAGCAATAATACGTCAATAAATATAACTGTAGATGCTGATAAATTGAAAGAATTTTGTCAACAATTACTCAAGCGATCCCGTGATATCAACAAAACCCATGATGCACTCATTACATTAGAGACTTTTATTTCAGTTTTTGCTCGACCTTCCCATGGAACTGCTGAATATAAAATAATTGAAGACACCATCAATGAAATCACAGAATTTAGCAGACAGGAATTACTAAAGAAATCAACGTCAGAGCTGATAAATGCACTTAAATTATGCGATGCAAAATCCATAACATCGATACATACACCATTATCAAGAAACGGGTTTTATCAAATTCTACAGACCTCAATAGAGAACCTGACAGATGATGATATTCGGTTAGTCATGTTATGGTCCGGCAACTGGCTAAAAGAAGCCACTGAAATGGCCGAAGAAGCTAGTGGCTACCCTGATTCTATGGATTTCAAAAAAGCCGGTATTCGTATTGAAGAATTTCAGGCTATAAGCGATATAGACAGAGTATTAAACCCTAAATCCTAAGCCATATAATAATCATCCTGCTTCCACTTTACGACTTACGACTATTTTTAGAACCCGCTCTTTCAGCCTCAATAAAAACGCGCTGCACAAGCGGATATTTATATTTAATCGCTAAATCCAATTCAGCAATACACTTTTCTAGCTCTTCAGATGTCAAATTATCTTTGAAATCTACACTAATATTAGCCAGTATAAAATTGGGGCCCATATGCATGGTCAACACTTCATTTACGATTTCTATATTTTCATTATGCTGAAGTACCAAACGAATTCCCTGCACTACCGGTTTATTTGCCGACTCACCAATTAATAAACCTTTTGTTTCATATGCCAACCAGATTGCGGTTGATATTAAAATCAGACCAATGATAATTGAAGCGACACCATCCAGATATAATATACCGGTTATCTGGGTAAGTAATATACCGAAAAAGGCAACCAGCAGTCCTAGCATCGCTGCTGAGTCTTCAAATAACACAACAAATACACTGGGGTCTTTTGCTCGTTTAACCGCATCTACATAACCCCATTTACCTTTACTTTTATTAAATTCACGTAATGCGAAATACCAGGCTGCACCTTCAAATATCAGAGCAAAGCCTAACACTATATAGTTTATAAACGGGTCAGTAATTTCAACCGGATGCAAAACATGATGTATGCCTTCATATATTGAAATACCACCACCCAGAGCAAAAATCAAAATGGCAACGATAAAACTCCAGAAGTAGATTTCTTTGCCATGACCAAACGGATAGTTTTCATCCGCCGGTTTTTCAGCCTGTTTCATTCCATATAACAGCAATATCTGGTTTCCGGTATCCACAAGTGAATGAATTCCCTCAGACAACATAGCTGAACTGCCAGTAAATACCGCTGCTGTAAACTTAGTAACCGAGATTAATGCATTGCCTAATAATGCGGCAATAATGACTTTTTTTGAGCCTGATGACATATATATTCACTTTAAAATTCTATTTTTATTGTTATTTAGTTCTCAAACCGCCAATCAAAGACGGATTAAGTACATGATTTAACCTGAGTATATTTACAGTAATTGAACAATGCTATTTATAGTTATTATTAATATCTGATATACAACGATGTTACAGAGTACTAAATAATCTACAAATTTAACTATTTTATTTGCAAATAAGCGTAAACGCCTCCAAAATTTAGCAAAATCATCCACAATTAAAAGAAAACTAAGGGATTAAACAAATGAAGTCGATTTATATATTACAGATAATCATGTCACTTGCATTGATAGCAAGTTGCTCCAGCTCAGGAACAAAACATCCAAGCCAGCTTTCTAAAACAGCGCAGATTAACTCAACACACTGTTATAACGAAGATGTAGAGACTGTTTCAAATCGACTTAATGAGTTTTTGCAAAGCTGTTTTGCTTCTAGTAAATTCAGTAGCAATTCTATAAAAATCGGTGATATTCCTATGGGGAAAAGAATTTCATTAACAACAGGCAGCGCTTTCCCATACTCAGCTGAATTACGTGCAGGTATTAATGACTGTAAAACAGAAGCAAAAATGTATGGCATAGATAAAAGTTGGTCAGAAGCACTTTATCAATCAAACCTTGCTGCATATGGTAAGAATTATGAGTGTCCTTAATAAAGTATAATCCAGGAAAGGAAAACAAGGGCTCGGTGACAAAACACGGTCATTTGCAGTTATTAAATTAACACTTGCCACCGACTCTATTTGTTACATTCTCGAAGAAAAATTTGCAATGCAATTAGATTAGTTTAATTTTCTGTTTATTAGAGATTTAGCAAGCACTAAATATAAAGACTAAATACATACTCATAACTTCCACCAATTTATAGCTTCTATCGTTTATTTAACTATAATAATTCCAAAAATTAGAATAAAACAATATTTTTAACTATCTCATGGAGTCTTGCGTAATTGTTCAAAATTAAATTAATTTCATCGTGTTCTATCTTAAGCTACGCCCTTCTCACTTATAATAATGTGGCTGCTTATGAAAAAGTCGACACATTTCAACTTTCACTCGATGAACTAATGAGCGTTAAGGTAGTGAGCGCGTCTCGCAAGGAAGAAGAACAACATTTGGCCCCAGGCGTTCTGACCATTGTCAGCGCCCAGGAAATTGAGCAATATGGTGCCCGCCATCTAAGAGACGTATTAGACAGATTAGTCGGTATACAGATTCTAGGATCTCATCAGGATTTTCACAGCAAAACCTCAATGAGAGCTGTGAATGCATCACATCATGAAGATAGCGTACTCATACTACTAAATGGTCGGCCAATACGACAGGCAACTGACGGCGGACTTAACTCAGATATTTATACAGGCTTCCCACTTAAAAGTATTGACCGAATAGAAGTCATTCGTGGACCTGGCTCGGTAATTTATGGAACTAACGCTATGGCAGGTGTTATAAATATTATCACCCGGGATGCTAAAAATTCAGTCAGCGAGACTGTTGCTGAAGTTGCTGCTGGTAGCTTTGGTACTACACAGGCAAAAATCAGCAGCCTCATGGGCGGAAAAGACTACAGCTTTAATTTCGAGTTAAACCATATTTCCTCTGACGGCGACCCGGTTAATGGTATAACAGACCAGGATGGCTTAGTGGACACTTATGAGACTGGCGTTGACAGCAATAACGTGCTTATAAATGGCCGCTATAAAGACTTTACCATTAACGCGATGGTCATGGACAATACCCAGGACAGCGCTTCATCTGCATTTCAATTGCCCTCTAATCCTATTGACCTAAATCGATACTTTATAGATATAGGTTATCTACATAAATTATCCACAGACTGGGATATATCACTCAATTATACCCACAGTGAAGATGAAGCTCAGTGGCAGATCAATGAGGCTGCTGGTGATAACAACTCCGAAGGTCGCTCACAAATGATTGAAACCATTGTTCGTGGCAATATTGATAAAGATTTAAACCTGCTATTTGGTGCCAGTCACGTGGAAAATGAATCAGGTTTTGATCGCGGCCTGCCCCAGGGTTCAAAAAACGCTAACACCAGTGCTTATGCACAATTAGATTACATGACCTCGGATTCACAAAAGTTAATCGCCGGAGTACAGTGGAATAACCCCGACAGTATTTCTGCGGATTTATCACCCCGACTTGGAATAATTCAGGGTTTTAACAATAGCTGGTGGTTTAAACTTTTATATAGTGAAGCTTATCGTTCACCTAATCTTGTGGAAACTGATCTTGATGCACCTCAGCTTAAAGGTGTTCCAACACTCGACCCTGTAAATATCGCAACCGTTGATGCACAGTTAATATATCAGACAGCAACAGAATATTTTGCAATAGCACTTTACCACTCCAAACTGGAAAACCTGATTGTCAGGGTTCCCGCTACAATCCCTGGTGACCCTACCACCCATGAGAACCAGGGTTATGTAAAATTTAACGGTGTAGAACTGGAAGCCCGTAAAGAGCTAAGCAAGTCAGTAAGTCTGATAGGCAATGCAAGCTATCAGGAAAATAAAACAGACAGTGGGGTAGAAAATGGTACTTTTGCGCCACAGGTTATGGTGAAGTTTGGTGCCAGCTACAAGAACTCAACCGGTTTAACACTTGCTGCATTTAATAGCTATATTGGTGAATCTACAGACCTGGGCGAAGCAACCAATGACCCATCTATTAATATTAACCCTGCCGCAGACTCATATAATCTATTAACGGTTAATGCATCAATAGACACGGGTAAAATGTGGTCCCTGGGTAAACCAGAACAATCTATTATCTCCCTGTATCTTGATAATATTCTGAATGAAGACATATACGCAGCTGATTTGAATTTTGCCAATCAGAATAATACTATTCCCCATCACTGGGGGATGGGAGCTTACCTGACATACAGCTATAAGCTGTATTAACCATATTAAAAAATATTATCGATATATTTTTAATTAAGTAAACTATAATATTCTTAATATATAAATCAATCTAGATTCCTGTCTGCCATAGAAATTCTAGATCTATTACAATAGGACTAGAGTAAATTATTGTGAGGTCAAAGTATAAAAAATATATTTTTCTAATAATTATACTTTTCTGTAATTCGGCAGTTTCGCAAACAGCAGAAGAATTCAGCACTAAAACAGCTTTTATGGTGAAAATGAGTTACTTCATTAACTGGCCAGAAAGCTCGATTCTTAATAAAGATAACTCAACATTCATCATCTGCATAGAGGGCTCGCCAAAGTACTTCACCAGCCTCGAAGACTGGGCAACAACTGGGAAAATAAAAAAAAGACCTGTCACTCTTAAATACATTAATGGTGATATATCAGAACTTTCAAGTTGCAATATTCTTTTTATTACAAGCAATCACAACCTCAGCTCATATCTTGATATTGCCCGTGAAGAAAAAATTCTGACCATTTCTGACAACCCGGGAAATGCACAACGAGGTGTAATAATCAATTTTTTCAATGTCAAAAATAAATTGCGCTTTGAAATCAATATTGATGAAGCTAAAAGCCTGGGATTTAAAATTAGTCCGCGCCTCTTAAAACTTGCAACAATAATAACGTCTGGAGATATAAAATAATGCAGTTATTTTATAATCTTTCACTGCGCAGCAAAATCACTATCATAATTACCGGTCTAGTTGCACTAGTTCTAACAACAGGTTTTAGCCTTCACCTGTATTCTGAAGTCAGATTAATGAAAGAACGTGTGCTTTCAGAAAAAACTCTCATTGCAAGAATCGTTGGAAACTACAGCGCAACAGACATTATTTTCAACAACAAAGAAACGGCACTGAAATCACTTGCTTATTTAAAAGAATATCCATCCATTATTAACGCACACTTATATGACAACACAGGAAAACACTACATTAGTCTTTATGAAAACACTCACGAACACAACAACAAACCAGACCAGGACTATGAAAAACCCTGGCATCAATTTACAGATGAAAACTTTAACATATTAGAGCCAATTTTTATCGACAACCAGAAAATTGGTAGCATTTATCTACACACATCAATATCAGACAACCTGAAAAAGATAAAAGATAAAGTTATATTTCTTTCTCTACTTCTAATAACACTCGTATTATTAGCCACATCATTAGCTAAACAGCTAGCAAAGGTTATTAGTCAGCCTATATTATCTTTGGCCGACACTGCAACAAACTTCACTAAGAATAAAAATTATGAATTAACCCTGAAATCAAATAACAAAGATGAAACGGGGCAACTAATCAATGCTTTCAATGATATGCTGCAAGAAATTAATAAACGAGAAAAAGAGAATGCTGTAGCGAATGAAAAACTAAAGAAAAATGAACAGAATTTAAAATCAATATTAGATAATGTAGTAGATGCAGTCATTACAATCGATGACAAAGGTTCAATAACCAGTTTTAATAATTCTGCAGAAGATATATTCGGTTATGAACATGATGAAATAATAAATAAAAACATATCTCAACTAATGCCAGAACCTTATGCTAGTGAGCATAACAGCTACCTGCAACATTATTTATTAACCGGTGAAAAAAAGGTCATTGGTATTGACCGTGAAGTCATAGGAAAACGTAAAAATAATGAGACCTTCCCTATGCGTCTCGCAATTGCCGAATTGCCCAAAGACCCAAATGGAATAAGGCGTTTTACAGGTACCTGTCAAAATTTAACGAAAACAAAACAACAGGAAGAGCTGCTTCGGCGCACACAGAAAATGGATGCCCTTGGTAAACTCACTGGTGGAGTAGCTCATGATTATAATAATATGCTGGGGGTCATCACGGGTTACGCCGAGTTATTAGAAAGCGCGCTAACAGAACATCCAAAACTGGCTAAATATGCTCATGAAATATTCCATGCAGGACAACGTGGCGCAAAACTAACCAGAAAACTACTGTCTTTTTCACGAGAAAAATTAACCGAAGAAGACCTGGTTAATATTAATGCACTGTTAAAAGATGAACAGCACATGCTGGAAAAAACTCTGACAGTTCGTATTAAACTCATACTGGAATTAGATGAAAACCTTTGGCCTGTATGGCTTGATATAAATGATATGGAAGACGCCATACTTAACTTAAGTATAAATGCCATGCACGCTATAGATGGTAATGGCCAGTTAACTCTTAGTACTCGTAATGAGAAAGTTGATGTTATGGACACCAAACAACTCGACTTAAAACCAGGCGACTATATTACACTATCTGTTACTGATACTGGCTGTGGCATGGACGATGAGACAAAAGAAAAAATATTTGACCCCTTCTACTCTACCAAAGGGGACAAAGGCACAGGCCTTGGATTAAGTCAGGTATATGGTTTTGTTAAACGCAGCGGTGGCACTATCAAAGTGTATTCAGAACCTGGCCAGGGAACTCGCTTTGCACTCTATTTTCCGCGTTATAACAAAACCAGAACAATCAGCATAAAGAATAAAACTACTAACACCGAAGACCTTAAAGGAAATGAAACAATTTTACTCGTAGACGATGAGCCAGCACTGATTACTTTATCTGCTGAATTACTCGAACAACATGGCTACCATGTCATTTGTGCAGAAAATGCTGAGCAAGCGATACAAATTCTTGAACAGGAACCAGTTGACCTGTTATTTTCAGATGTCATCATGCCAGGAATGGATGGTTACCAATTAGCTGACTTTGTTAGAATGCAATACCCTCAAATTAAAATACAGTTAACTAGTGGTTTTACAGATAACCGTCATATGAATATGATTAATGATGACCTGCACAAAAATTTATTGCATAAGCCCTACAATACTCATACTTTATTACAAAAAATAAGAGAGCTATTGGGCTAGACCATTAAAATATTTAAATTTATAAATAAAACATTAAATTAAAAGGTTCTCTGTCAATTAATTACAGTTTATAACAATCATTATTTTCCACCTGACTTTTTACACACCACAATAAACAATATTTTTTATACGCCTCTCTTTATAAGTAAATGTAATTAGATATAGATACATAAGTTTACTGGAATAATCATGAGATAGTTTTAAACTCTCCTGAATAACGAAATATAGTACCTAGTATTGGATGTTTCAATTTAAAATCCATACTAAATTCACTTTCATTTATCGCGGTTTCAATAATACTAGTATGACCAAGCACTAACCACTCAGGTATAGGTAGTAATAACTTACCAAGTTTAACCACAATGTTCCGCCCCTCATAGTGAAGCTCATTGTTTTCAATATGAACACTCATTCGTAAACCAAGAAATGGGTTCACATATTCAATTAACTCATTACTGCCCGCGTAAACCCAGAAACTTTTAAATAAGATTATTTTGTCCTGTGAAAACCGTATGCTACGTTTCCAGTATTGAATATCTCCTTGCATATGTTTATCAACCGTTGTGGGAACTTTTTCACCTCGCCTGTTAATTAATACGCCAAATAAACGGAGTAGAGTTAGATATGGCTGCATATAAATCGGATATTTAATATCCAGATATCCAATATCTGAATTATCATTAGACTGGTAATGTGCTTGCAACGCAGGTGGCAGATGCTGCCATTGATCTCCCAGTGCAATTTGCATAAGTGATTTATTTTTCATGTTTTTTACCTTAAATAGACTTAAATACCATTAAAAAAACAACGAGTACCATTGATATAAAAGCCGGCACACCTAACCAGAACCACGTTCTGGCATACCACCAATAATCATCACTCAATGAAGTCTGCTGTTTTAACGCTTCATCAGCTAACTTACTCATGCGGATTTGGAGCCATACAACCGGAATCCAGCATATTCCGGCCAACACATAAAGCGCAAGACTAATAGCTACCCAATTAGTCGACAGTGGTATACCCGCAAGATAAGCAAGCCATATTCCACTGACAGGCTGAAATACCACCGTAGGCGTAGTAAATATCCAGTCAGCTAACACTACATTGCGGTTAGTGATCGCAATGTGCTCCAGGTTATGACTACGGTCAGCCATCCATTTATAAAATGCGCTGCCTAGTCCGGTTCCAAATAGCAACACCATGCTAAGGATGTGCAAATATTTTAATGCTAGATAACTCATAACTTGCTCCAGCCTGCTTTAAGATCTAATGGCAACCGACCAATAAACTTCGCCAACGGTTTTACATCTGCTACATTTCCATTTTGTAACATACGTAAATTATCAGGGCTTATAATCGGCGTTATTAACTTAACGAATTTTGCTGCAAGCATGCTAATCGTAAATGGAATTGATATAACAGCTGCTCGATGCTTTCCCTTAGAAGTACGCATCAACTGTAACCATTCTTTAAATTGAATAGCATGTGCACCCACAACATCAAGTGTGAGTTTGGTTTCTGAACTAGTTAAGCACTTTAATACGGTATCGGTTAGATCACTGATATGAACTGGCTGAATTATTTGCTCACCACCATCAATTAATGGTAATACAGGTAATGAGGCTAAATGTTCAAACATCTGCATACTCTTACCACCTCGCCCGTAAACTAATGAAGGACGCAAGACAAACCAGTTAAGCGGTAATGACCTCAGCACATCATCCGCATCTTTTTTACTTATCTGGTAAGGCGTAAAAGCCAACTCATCTGCACCCAATGCAGATATTTGAATTACCCTGCTGGTATTACTCTCAGCACACGCATAAAATAAAGCAGTAGGTGATAGATAATGCAGGGTTTTAAATTTTTGATTTTGTCTTTCTGCAATAATCCCAACACAATTAATAACGACATCAATATCTATTAGCAAAGGCAACCAGGACTCCTTTGTCGTCATCTGATTAAAATCATAACCATTGCTTCGAGTAACTTCGATTAAGTTGTGATTTCTGGTCAACAATTTTTCTTTAATATGTTGCCCAATAAATCCACTGGCACCAGTAAGTAGAATATTCATTCTTTCTCAGCCTCGAATGAATTTGACACCTGACGATCAACCGGAATGTACATTTTTCGTCCAATTACGATCAGACCAATCAAAAGAGCGGTAAGCGCCGCAATTAACGAGGCACGCAAATCACTGAAGGTATCACCTTTATGTGTACTATTTATAAATAAGACGAGTAACAGAGGCGCAATCAACAGCATTGTTCGAGTGTATGCAAGCCAGAAAATTGCCTGCTTTTCAGTTGGGCATAAATCGATTAAAGCGGCTTTAAGGGGTTGTGATATCAGAATCATGATAATGATACTGGCAATCATGCTAATAACAGTTTCTATAAGTAGTAGGTATATATCACTCATGGTATGAGTTCCTTATGTGAGTTCGTAATCTCAGCTTAAGGTTTGACTCATCTTATAACCTCCAGATTTATAGAACAGAAGTAAATTTCTGTTCCCAAATGATCATTCTGGTGCAGAGGTACGCCCAATCTTACGGAATTTACCGGGGGTCATATCCGTGATTTCACGAAAGGCATCATAAAAGTTTGATTGCGATGTAAAACCAACGCTCATCCCAACAGATAATACAGACGCAGAGGATTCAGCAAGCAACATGCTTTTTGCCGCATCAACCCTTTGCTCCCTCATATAACGGGAAAAGCCTTTCCCCAGCCGTGTATTAATCAGTTCAGATAATTGATGACTGGTTAAGTCTATCTGACTAGCGAGTGCTTGCAGATCAAGTTCGTTGTTCTCATACACCCTGTCAACTGTCATTAATGAAATGAGTTTTTGCACGGCAGCGTCACAATCCACATTAGATAGTGTCGTGGTAGCATAAGTTTCAGAAGCGGCTTCTGTGATTTTAGAAGGCAATCGGGGAGACAGGTTAATTGCCAGATTAATCAGAATAAACGCACCGCCTATAGCGCTAGCATACAAGCTGAAAAATAATTTCTCAGCCAGATCAGTTAAACTCAGACCCATAATTAAAACCGCTAATGCGATTATAAATGCCGTACCCAGTATGCTTAATTCAAGATAAAAACGACTGCGTTGTTCTCGTAAAGCGTAAAGACTGTGAGACAGCCATAACAAATAACCGGCACCAACAACAAATGCGACTGGCAAAGCTATAGACGCGGGTAACCAGTAACCGGCTATAACAGGTAAGGCATGCATTAAATGTGATACGCGAAAATGACCAGCCCCCTTCAATAGTGGTTTACTGAATAAATAAAATGCAGGTGCCACGGTAAATAATAACATTTGATACGGACCAGTATGCATATAAGAAAGATCCAACTGTAAATAGACAAAGTGAATCAACTGTAACCCGGCCAGTGTTAACACCAGTATAACGCCCATATATCGAGCTTGAGTTTGTTCCGGGTAATTTATAGAACGAAAATGTGAAAAAGCTAATATCAGTGCACTGAGTATTGAGAACCCACTTAAAAGTATGCCGATTGTTAGCACTGATTCACTTCCTTTAATATATATTATTTATTTATAAAGAATTATATACGGAGTCTGTTTTACCTACACAAATTTAATTACCTCTTCGTCGCTAACGAACGCATCCCGGCGTTCCGCCGAAACATTTTTGAAAATTGCTCCTGCATTTTCAAATTACTGCCCTTCCCTGGACATAAAAAAGGCCACCTGGTTAGGTGGCCTCACTATTTTCGTTAATTTCCATATGAAACTGACAGAGGGATTTATGAAATACATCCATGTATTTACTCTCAAGAAGGAGTAAAAATAACTGTGATTTCTTTTTACTATCTACTTTCCCTCCGGGCCATGGTGATAAAAAACATCACCATGTTAAAAATCGCTCCAGGCGATTTTTTGAACCTATACGCGACATGAAAAGCATGTCGCTAACGAACGCATCCCGGCGTTCCGCCGAAACATAAAAAAAGGCCACCTGGTCAGGTGGCCTTTTTTTATGTTTGGTCGGGACGACAGGATTTGAACCTGTGACCACCACACCCCCAGTGTGGTGCGCTACCAAACTGCGCTACGCCCCGAATAAGCGGTGAATTCTACACTGAGTGGGAGACGGGATAAAGTACTTCTTAATTATCAATCAATTAGAGCTCTCTATGATTAATCAATTGCATATTTACAGGTCACTATTAGTATCAACCCAGCCTTCTTTAAATTACTCTATGTCATCAACTTTTATGTCTAGTATTTTACTGCGATTCGAATCAAATATTTTAGTGATTAAATCTGAGGCGGTTTGCTGAGGGATATTCACAATAGATATTTTCCAGGGCGTTTTACCGGCTTTTCCCACTTTAGTGTATATGTATAACTCTTCGTCATCATTTTTAAACTCGATTGTTATAATTGATGATATTGGAAATACAAAATATTCATCACTGCCTTCATAAACCCTGATGAGGTTATTAGCAAAAGCTGCGCCGGAAAAAGTAATAGCTATTGCAATCACGATTATATTTTTTATCACATTCAATCCTTTTATTTCGTAGATACTGGAAAGTTAGCTAAACCCGGCAAACGGAATAACCAATAAGGTTCTATAACTGAAACCGTAAAAACAACTCAAGCATAACCCTGAGCCATTTGATTCGCCCAGCAGATATTAATAAGAGCTACATGCAGGGTTTAATTAAAGAATAGACTGTTTCTAATCAAAAAATAGTTGAATGTGGATGCTTTTATTTAAGATTGCCGCTGATTTGACTTAATCAGCAGCATAGAGATTTATTTCTTCAGGGTTTGTAAGATTTCTTCAAGTTCGTTACGAATCTGCTTAATCAACTGATTACTCTGCGAAGTATCTTCTTTTGCTGTTTCACCGGTAAGTTGCTGACGTGCACCACCAATAGTAAAACCCTGATCATATAACAGGCTACGTATTTGACGAATTAAGATGACGTCATGGCGCTGGTAATAACGACGATTTCCACGGCGCTTTACTGGCTTTAATTGTGTAAATTCCTGTTCCCAGTAACGAAGTACATGGGGTTTTACACCACATAACTCACTTACTTCACCAATGGTGAAGTAACGTTTACTTGGTATGACAGGTAATTCGTTATTATTGCTGGCTTCCAGCATAGGCCTCAACTCTTTGTTTTAATTTTTGTCCAGGGCGAAATGTAACAACACGACGGGCACAGATAGGAATTTCCTGACCAGTCTTGGGGTTACGACCCGGGCGCTGAGTTTTATCTCTTAATGTGAAATTACCGAAACCTGAAAGCTTAACATTGTAAGTATCTTCCAGTGCTTCGCGCACTTCTTCAAAAAACAGTTCAACCAACTCTTTGGCTTCTCGCTTGTTGAGCCCTAACTCATCAAACAATCGCTCTGCCATATCGGCTTTGGTTAACGCCATTTCTACTCCCGTAGTGT